>Ga0207019_1039_pt1 | contig 31100 bp, 19 predicted proteins | sample Alteio_BWMinCont_50_FD_153483 | JGI IMG/M metagenome (GOLD analysis project Ga0207019, IMG submission 153483) | Enriched cells from forest soil in Barre Woods Harvard Forest LTER site, Petersham, Massachusetts, United States -... | ecosystem: Environmental > Terrestrial > Soil > Temperate forest >...
TAAGTGTATCGGGTACAGCATAAAACGCATCTTTATACCCTAAGTTTACAAACTCAATTACATCGCCGGGTTTAGCTATAAGGGTAAAAAAACCTTCGTAATCGGTTACCGCTCCATGATTTGTTTTTCCTACTACAATAGATGTAAAAGGCACACCTTTTAAGCTATCCCCTTCTACTACTACACCCGATAACTGAATAAGTCTATCGTTAGTTTTAGCAACAGGTTGCGTTTGTGCAAAAGCACTACAGCACAATGCCAACATTGCGGCTAAAAAAAACGGCACAAACCTAATGCTTGTGCCGTTTTTAGTATTTAATTTTTTATTAATCAACCTGAACTTTTGTTGTTGCTATTTCGCTACCTGCTTTTACTTGCACCAAATACATTCCTTTATCTAAACCTGTAGTGTTTACATTTATTTGATTATCAACAGCACTTTCTGCCGTAACCATTTTTACTTTTTGACCCAAGAAATTAAACACGCTTACCTCAACCTGATTATTTACCTGGTAGTTTTTTAAAGCTACAGAGAAATTCCCATGATTTGGATTAGGAAATACTGCTAAACTTGGTGTATTTGCTTCATTAGTAGCTATACCACTACCAAGAACATCAGCTACCTGAAAATCATCGATATCCAAATACCAATCGCCAGCGGTACGAGCTACATCAATTCTTAATTGAATTGCCTGACCCGCAACCAAAGAAAAAAGTGAGTTAGTATACGTATATGTTGTGTATGAACTGGTACCTGTTGGGTTAGTTGTATTGTTAATAGTTGTTACACCATTTTGCCATGTACCTGCTATATTAGCATCAATGCTAACTTTATCTCCACTGGTTAATTGATAACCTGTAGAAGGATAACCCGCTTTATTTACAAAACGATATGCGATACTTATTTTTGTGTTTGCTGTAATAGGCCCAATTGTTGGGGTATAAAGAGTATCCTGGGTATGAGTACTGCTCATTTCAGTTGTACAAGCATTAAGAGGCGAGTTACCATGAGAAGCAGAAAGGTTTTCCATGCCATAAACTTTAAAACCACTGGTTGTTGTCCATCCTGTTGGTAATGCTCCCGTAGAAGGCGTACCACCATTAGTAATTACTGCATCAAAATTCTGACTATATGGATAAGGCGTTTGTGCACTTAATAAACCACTTACTAAAAGTGATGATAAAAGTAAAAGTTTTTTCATGGCGTTTTTTGTGGGGTTAATAAGATTGCAATTTACGCAATTTTTGCTTAAAACGTTCTTTAGGTAAAAAATTAACTTCTAAATCAGCATTCATAGGAACAGGCGTATCTAAACTGCCTTCACGCATTACAGGCGCATCTAAATATTCGAAACAATTTTCAGTAATTAAAGAGGCAATCTCTCCTCCTATTCCACCTGTTAATGTATCTTCATGCAACACAATTACTCTGCCTGTTTTTTTAACAGATGCGTAAATGGTTTCAGTATCAAGCGGTGCTAAGGTTCTTAAATCAATTAAATCGGCCGATATTTCGGTGTTTTCTGCTAACGCCTCTAAAGCCCAGTGCACTCCTAAGCCGTAGCTTACAATAGTTAAATCGCTTCCTTCTTTTACCAAACGAGCTTTACCAAAAGGAATGGTATAGTAATCATCTGATATATCTTCAGTAATACTTCTGTAAAGGCCTTTATGTTCAAAAAACATTACAGGATTTGGGTCTTCAAAAGCTGTAAGTAATAATCCTTTAGCGTCGGATGGGAAAGCCGGATACGCAATTTTTAACCCAGGTGTTTTAAAAAACCAAGCCTCGTTACTTTGTGAGTGAAACGGTCCGGCAGCAACACCTGCACCTGTTGGCATACGAACAACCACATCTGCACTTTGCGACCAACGGTAATGAGATTTTGCGAGGTTGTTTACAATCTGTGTCATGCCCTCGCTTACAAAATCAGCAAACTGCATTTCTACCATGGCTTTCATGCCATTAATAGAAAGTCCGAAACCACTGCCTAAAATAGCCGACTCGCACAAAGGTGTGTTACGCACTCTATCTTTACCAAACTCTTCAACAAAACCATCGGTAATTTTAAACACGCCACCGTATTCGGCAATGTCTTGTCCCATTAAAACAAGGTTTTTATGTTTACGCATTGCTAAACGCAATCCATCAGACATGGCATCTATCAAACGTTTTGAAGATGTGTTGCCGGTTGGTTTGGTTTCGTTTAACTGAAAAGGCGCGTACATGTCTTTCAACTCTTTCGCTGTGTTAACTTCAGGCATTGGCTCAGCAAATGTTTGCTCTAAACCGGTATCTATATCATGCTTAATTCCGTTACGAATTTCTTCAATCAAATCTTCCGTAAGTACACCTTCTTCTAAAAGGAAACGTTCGAAATTATTTACCGGATCTTTTTTGCCCCATACTTCAAACAATTCTTTAGGAACATATTTGGTACCCGATGCTTCTTCATGACCACGCATACGGAAGGTTATACACTCTAATAAAACCGGACGAGGGTTTTCTCTTATATCTTCCGCCATTTTTTTTACTGTTTCATAAACTTTTAACACATTGTTACCATCTACCTGTACGCCTTCAATGCCGTAACCAATGGCTTTATCAATAAACTGCTTGCATCTAAATTGCTCGTTACTTGGCGTAGATAATCCGTACCCATTATTCTCTACAATAAAAATTACAGGTAAATTCCAAACAGCGGCTACGTTTATGCTTTCGTGAAAATCACCTTCAGATGAACCACCATCACCACTAAAAACAGCTACCGCTTTTTTATCGTTACGTAATTTGTTTGCCAGTGCAATACCATCAGCTACACCCATTTGCGGACCAAGGTGCGATATCATGCCCACAATTTTATACTCCTGTGTACCAAAGTGAAAACTCCTATCGCGCCCGCTGGTAAAGCCACTTAGCTTGCCTGTAAACTGAGAAAATAAACGGTGCAACGGAATGCCACGCGTAGTGAACACACCTAAGTTACGGTGCATGGGTAAAATATATTCATCTTGCTCGAAAGCAGTTGCTACGCCTACCGAAATGGCTTCTTGCCCAATGCCACTAAACCATTTAGCTATACGCCCCTGACGAAGAAGAATCAACATCTTCTCCTCAATTAAACGAGGTTTTAAAATGTTTTTATACAGCGTAAGTAATGTATCGTCTTTATGTTTTTTGCGTTCGTAACGCACAGGTGCTTCAGCAGTTATCATGCTATAATTTTATTTTTATTTTACTGTACTTCCGTTATTTACATTCTCTTTAGTTGGAGAAACCAAGCTCAATTCGCCTTTATCATTCTCGGCCATTAAAATCATCCCTTGACTTTCGATGCCTTTAATTTTGCGCGGAGCCAGGTTTACCAATATGCTTACTTGTTTGTTAACCATTTCTTCGGGGGTGTAATGCAAAGCAATGCCACTAACAACAGTGCGCACATCTATGCCCGTATCAATTTTTAACTTCAATAATTTATCGGCACCTTTTACTTTTTCGGCTTCTAAAACGGTACCAATGCGTATATCCATTTTACCAAAATCATCAAATGTAATTTCGGCTTTTTGAGCCTCCATTACTTTTATCTGATTTTGTTCGTTCAGTTTTTTAGAATCCTGCAGTTTTTGAATTTGTGCTTCCATCTCTACATCTTCTACTTTACTAAATAGTAATTCTTCTTTATTTATTTTATGACCTGCATGCAGGTTGTTGCTTTGCTTTGCACCATTCCATTTTATGGGATTGATGTTTAGCATAGCAAATAGTTTGGTAGATGTAAATGGTAAAAACGGTTCGCACAAAATAGCCAGGTTGGTAGTAATTTGTAACGAAATGTTCATGATGGTTTTTACACGTTTCTCATCCGTCTTAATTAATTTCCAAGGCTCCGTTTCAGCTAAATATTTGTTGCCGGTGCGGGCTAAATTCATTAGCTCAGCAAGGGCTTCTCTAAACCTGAATTGCTCAATTGATGCTGCAATTTTATCGGGTGCTTTGGTAATTTCTTCCAGTATCAGTAAATCTTCTTTGCTGTACTCTACCGCATCGGGCACAACACCTTCGTAATATTTATGTGTAAGGACTAAGGTGCGGTTTACAAAATTGCCTAAAATAGCAACCAACTCATTGTTGTTTTTTGCCTGAAAATCTTTCCAGGTAAAATCGTTATCTTTTGTTTCAGGGGCATTAGCGCATAAGGTGTAACGCAATACATCTTGCCGGTCTTTAAACTCTAACAAATACTCATGTAACCAAACAGCCCAGTTGCGTGAGGTTGATATTTTATCGCCTTCTAAATTTAAAAACTCGTTAGCTGGTACATTATCTGGCAAAACAAATTCGCCGTGCTGCATTAACATGGCAGGGAAAATAATGCAATGAAAAACAATATTATCCTTGCCAATAAAATGAATTAAGCGACTGTCTTTATCCTTCCAATATTTTTCCCAATCGTTAGGGATTAAATCTTTAGTAGCTGAAATATAACCTATAGGCGCATCGAACCAAACATATAAAACTTTTCCTTCAGCATCTTTTACCGGTACGGGTACGCCCCAATCTAAATCGCGGGTCATGGCACGTGGTTGTAATCCATCGCCACTATCTAACCAGCTTTTGCATTGTCCGTATACGTTCGATTTCCAATCTTTGTGCTGCTCTATATAAGTTTTAATTTTAGGCGATAACTTATCAAGCGGTAAAAACCAGTTTTTAGTTTGTTTTAAAATTGGTTTTGAACCCGATAGCATAGAATGCGGATTAATTAACTCCATAGGAGATAACGAACTGCCACATTTTTCACACTGGTCGCCATAAGCGTTTTCGTTAGCGCATTTAGGACAAGTGCCCACAATGTATCTATCGGCTAAAAATTGTTTGGCTTCATCATCATAATACTGTTCGGTTACCTGTTCGGTAAAAGAGCCATTATCGTATAATGTTTTAAAAAAATCAGACGCTGTTTGGTGATGCGTTTTGCTTGATGTACGCGAAAATATATCGAAAGAGATACCAAACTCCTTAAACGAGTCGCCCATTATTTTGTGATACTTATCTACCACCTGCTGAGGCGTTATGCCTTCTTTTTTTGCTTTGATGGTAATGGGCACGCCATGCTCATCGCTGCCGCAAATAAATTTTACATCTTGCCCTTTGCTGCGCAGGTAACGCACATATATATCAGCCGGGAGATAACAGCCTGCTAAATGACCTATGTGAACAGGGCCATTAGCGTAAGGCAGTGCGGCAGTAATTAAATGTCTTTTAAATGTCATAAATTAAGTGCGTAAAGATACAAACAGAACTATATTTTAAAGCCAATAAACAATAAATCATCTACCTGCTCGTAACCTTTCATCCATTCGTTAATTGTAGTTTTAATAATATTTTCTTGGTCGGGTATATTTTTATTTCTAATTGACAGAATAAGTTTTTTTAAGTTTTTTGTCATAAATTTTTTACCCTCTGTGCCACCAAATTGATCAGGGTACCCATCAGAGGTTATATAAACCAAATCACCTTCGTTTAGCTGTACTTCGTGTCCGATATATTTAAAATTAAGCTCTGTAAAGCTGGCTATACCGGCTTTGGTTGGTTTTATTTCTTCAATTTCTTCGGCTTGTTTTTTCAAAATCCATAACAAACGGTTAGCACCCGAGTACCAAACTTTTTTAGTAACAAAATTAACGCGTAAAAGGGCAATTTCCATTCCGTCTTTATTTACATTGGCATCGGCCGATTCGGTTTGGCGTAAGGCTCTTTTTACATTGTTATTTACATGGAATAATATTTCAGCCGGGTCTAACGTTTTTTGAGCTGCATCATTTAGTTTATCGGAGCAAATCATGCTCATAAACCCACCCGGTACACCATGCCCGGTACAATCGGCGCAAGCTATTAGTATTTCTGTATCGCTTATTTTATGAAACCAATAAAAATCGCCACTTACAATATCCTTAGGCTGAAAGAAAACAAAAAGGTTTTGGTACACTCCTTTTATCTCGGAAATGGGTGGTAAAATAGCCTGCTGAATGCGTTTGGCATAGTTTATACTATCTGTAATTTCTTTGTTTTTATATTCAATTTCCTCTTTTTGGTGCTCAACTGTTTTAGTACGTTCGGTAATAATTTTCTCTAATTTAATATTTTGCTCTTTTAAACGTTTGGTGTTGTAACGTACAATAAAGGTTATTAATGAAATTGAGCCTACTAAATAAATAATATAAGCCCATACAGTACGGTACCATGGTGCCGATATGGTAAAAGCAAAACTAACCGATTTACCTTCTACCCCTATTATGTTTCGGCTTTTTAAATGAAAAACATAGTGCCCTTCGTGCAAGTTGTTGTACGATATTTTTTCTGTTTTTACATAATTACCGTAATTCTCATCCATGCCCTCTAAATAGTAGGCAAACTGTAATTCATTTTTATCATAATAATCAGATGCAGCCGGATCAAAAATTATATCGTTATTTTTATAGGAGAAAACAGGCTGCTTAAGTTTAAACCCTTCGTAAAAGTTTTCTATAACTACATTGGTATCTGTTTTTTGCGTGATTTTAGCTATGTATGTATTAAACGTATAATCTTTATTTTTTTGTTCTAAATTGTAAGAAATTAATCCATCGTTTGTACCAATATATACTTTACTCTTATCTACTAAAAAGCAATGTGCCTTTAGCGATTTCATTTGTGCAAAAAACTTATATTCTTTTACAAAACCGGCAGGTGTTTTTTTCAATACACACAATCCATCTCCATCCAAACTAACCATGCTTTCTGAAATATTTAACAACGAGAGCCAAATATCACTGCCAACTTGTAGGGCTTTTTGTATTTGAAAATCGCCGTTAAGCACATCAAGCTTTGGGTCTTTTATAAAGTTGGCTTTAGGTTTATCCTGAAACTTAAACAATCCTCCTTCGGCAGCTACAAAAACCTCTTTATCGTACGTAAACACATAGTTTTCGTTATTTGTATTAATGCCTTCGGGTTCTGCAAAAATGGTAAGTGTATCGGGCTTAGTGGGGTCAAACATATACACACGGTTGTAGCCAAAAAAAACTCTTCCGTGCTCATCAGTAACAATGCTTCTTATACCCGTTGCATAGTCAAATTCTTTAATAGTGCTTATTTTATGGTCTGTAAATTTTGCCAATATCAGGGAGCTTTCTCCTGTTATAAATAATTGCTCCTTGTTGGTTGGGTTTATATATATTTTATACGCTCCATTAGGTGTATCGAATATTTTTTTTACAGAAGATGGTGTTATCTCATAAACCCCTGTATTAGTTGCCGCCAGCAGTACATTGTTTACCGGTAATAAATCCCAACTAACATCACTTATACCTATCGATTCGAAAATATTGGTAACCGTATTAAGCTTATCAACCCCTTTATCGCTTGCAATGTAAATGGTGTTATCGAGTTTAGAAATTGCCTCTATGGTGCCTCGTATACCGTTAATTTTATTCCAGTGCTTAAGTGGTGTGTTTATTTGCACATGACTTAAACCTTTGTTTAACGCAAGCCAAATGTTACCTGCGTAATCTAAATAAATACATTTTACGGCATCTTCCTGTAAACCACTTTGGCTGTAATTAATATGATTTACAGGGGTAAACGTGTTATCTACCAGCAACACACCATTTTTTATAGATCCTAAAGCATATAAATTATCGTTTATTTTTGTTCCGCAATAAACATCGTTTTCAATCATCCAAGTATCAACCTCGGGGGCATTAATTTTAGAAAAAGAACTCTGTTCAGGACTTCGTTTATTGTATTTTAAAATATACACTCCTTTACGAGAGCAAACCCAGTATAAATTGTTTTTAAACGGTAAAATAGAGTACACTCTGGTATCGGCAAATTCTTCGGTGTTTTTAATTCTTTTTAATTGCCCGTTTTTAAAAAATAAAAAGCCTACCCCTTGCTCGCGTACAAGCAACGAATTATCTACCGTAAAAAAGGTGTGAAATTTTTCGCCGGTGGGTTTAAACGATTTTTTAAATTTATTACCCACGTACCAAAATATTTTTTCGTTAGCGCAGTAAAATCTATTACTATCAATGCTGTGTACGGCCCATATTTGAGCAAATTCCCTTTCTTTTTCGGGTAACGAGGCGCTTAACGAAACATATTTTATTTTGCCCGAACTTACCGTGTTTAAATAGCCAAACTCCCCCTCTCCGCCAACAAGAATAACATTATTGCTTGTTTTTACAATTGACATTACAGTACTGCCGTCTGCTATTTGTATTATTTCCCAATTTTTGCCATCATGCATCATAACGGCATCGTTATTTGCTACAAAAATTCTACCTAAACTATCTTGTATAATGCCCCAATTTTGGTCGCCGGCACCATATACCGATGGGGTGTAATTGTTTACATAGTAACTCCCCTCTTGCGCTAAAGAAACAAGCCTGCCTAAAAAACAAAAAACAATTATTAGGATGATTTTTTTCACCGAGGGTAAACTAATTAAGGTTTTAAATGTAATGCTTTTTGATTTATTACAATATATATGATTTTAACTATTTATTAAGTTACTGTTTATATGCTTTTAGATAAAAAATAGCGGTAAAAACCCATAAAATATAACTAAACAGGTAGTCATTTAATCAAAAAACGTGTTTAGCGGTATTTTGTAAATTAAAAAATACGTATATCTTTACTATTAAAATTATACATAACGTTTATGAAGAAAAAACTACTATCCATTATGGCCATTTTAGCCTCGGGGCTTGCATTTGGTCAAACTATACCAAACGGAGGATTTGAAAACTGGACAAGCACTCAGTACGAAGAACCAACTTATTATCAAACCTCTAACTCATCAAATAATAATGGTGTACAAAACCCGGACAACACCATTAAAACAACTGATGCTTACCATGGGGTTTATGCCATTCAATTAAATACAATTTTAATTAATAACGATACATCGTTTGCCTTTTTTGCCAATGGCGACCCAGGGCAAAGTCCACCCGCGGGTGGTTTACCGTACGCTGAAAAACCTACCGGTTTACGACTTTATTACAAAAGCAATATAGTTGGTACCGATTCGGCCATTATTGTGGTTATGTTTAAAAAAGCAGGCGCATCAATAGGCAATTATTTTTATAAAATAGGTGCCAGCAAAACTGCATATACGCTTTTTAACCCAACTTTTAGTCCGGCATTAACTGTTACACCCGATACGGTAGTGTTTGCATCAGCCTCAAGCAATGCTTTTATTGGTAAAGGAACACCGGGTAACATGCTACAATTAGATAGTATATCTTTTACAGGTGTAGCACAACAACCTGTTAATTTTAACGGAGATTTAGAATTATGGCAATCGCATACTGTAAATAATATAAATAACTGGACCCTTAATGATGGTGGAACAGGTGTAACGCAAACAACCGATAAATATAGCGGAACTTATGCTATAGAACTTTCAACTACAGGACCAAGTTTTGGTGGAAGCAACCAAGTGCAACCGGGTAATGTTATAACGGGTACATCGGTGCGTAATGCATCACCAAGAGGAGGGCACCCATATAGCAACCAAATTGACACCTTAGTTTTTTATTATAAATACATTCCTGCTGACCCAAATGATAGTGGATATGTTTCGGTTAATTTCTCTAAAAATGCCGTTAACATGGGCGGTTTTCAAAAAAAACTGGGTACAGCCGTAGGAAATTATGTTAAAGTAATGGTGCCTTTTAACTTAGCCCAAGCACCCGATACAGCCATGGTTACCATACAATCATCGTGGGCGCAAACATGGCCTTATCCTAACTCGTATGTAGGGTCTGATTTAAAAGTAGATAACATGTATCTTACTTCGCAAGAAAAACCGGTAACAAACTTTTCTTTACCTGCAAGCGGTTGTTTGGGGCAAGCTATACAACTTACAGATAGTTCTTTAAACACAGTAACGGGTTGGACATGGGTTGTAGGTGGAGGCACTTTATCTGCACCGGGTACCGAAAACCCAACGGTAACTTATACTACCGTTGGAAGCCATACAGTGAGCATGATTGCTACAAACTCGTTTGGTAGTGGAAACCAGGTTTTTAAACACATTACTATTTATGCTTTACCATCTATAGGAGTTACATCGCCAAGTGTTTGCGAGGGGCACCAAGCTATTGTTATGGCAAACGGCGCACTTACTTATACATGGAGTACAAGTGCTACCACGGCCAGCATATCTGTTACACCTACTACAACTACAGTTTATACAGTTACCGGAACAGATGTAAACGGCTGCTCTAACACAAGCCAAACATCGGTTACTATTTTAACTGCTCCAACTCCTAACATTTGCATGGTTACGGTAGATAGCCTTTCGCAGTTTAATATTGTTTATTGGGATAAAACATCGTATGCAAACGTGGATAGTTTTGTAGTGTATCGTGAAGTTCAATCTGCTCCGAGCACTTATTTAAGAATTGGCGCACAAACATTTGCTACTTTTAGTCAGTTTATTGATACAACTCGCCATGTAGGGCCCGCTAACGGAGACCCTAATACAGGCAGTTACCGTTATAAATTACAAACAGTAGACACTTGCGGAAATTACAGCGCACTTAGCCCTTACCATAACACAATATATATTGCACACAATAGTTCGGGTGTATTTTCGTGGGCAACTCCTTACCAAATAGAAGGCGCAAGCTCTCCGGTTCAGAACTATTATTTGTTTTGCGATACAAACAACACTAACTTTTGGAAACCTGTTGCAAGTGTAGCAGGTAACCAACAACAAGTTGTTGACCCCGGATACAGCAACCACTCAAATATTGCTAATTGGCGTGTAGATGCTACCGGTTTTAATTGTAACCCAACTTTACGACTTGCTAATGGCAATAACAGCGTAGATGTAGCTAAGGTAAAATCGCATAGTAACCAAAACAATAACAGGGTATCGGGCATTAGTAAAATAGCCAATACTAATAGCGTAAACATTTACCCTAACCCGGCAACCAATGCCTTAAACATTAATTTTGCAAGTGCTGTAAATAAGGCAAGTGTAAAAATATATTCGGTAATTGGCAGCGAGGTTTTAAGTACTACTGCAAGCGGTACCAATACATTAATTGATATTAGTAATTTGGCAAGTGGTGCCTACATGGTACAAATTACTACCGATAATGTAGTAGAAACTAAAAAGATAGTTAAGCAATAAACAAGCCTAATTTATCAAAGAAACGGTGGGCATTTGTCCGCCGTTTTTTGTTTCGGTAACTGGGTGAGTTAATTTTTCTCCATTAAAAAGCCCCTTGTAAATAAATACAAAGGGCTCCGTTTTAAGTAATATAGGGTTCTATTTAAAAAGCACTTTTTTGGTATCTTCTAAAATATCAAACGCTTCGGCTTTATTAACTCCTTCGGCATAAATGCGTAAAACGGGTTCGGTACCGCTGGCACGTAACATCATCCAATGGTTGGCATCAAAAAAGAATTTATGTCCATCTAAATCTTCTACATGCTCAACTTTATATTTGCCAAACTCTTTATACTTATTGTTGTTGCAGTTTTGTATAATTTGTTGTTTTAGTGCCTCATCAATGTGCATATCGTTACGCTCAAACCAAAACTCGCCTGTAATAGCGTACACTTCTTGTATAAGTTCGTTTAACGATTTTTTGGTTTTTGCCATAAACTCCCAAATAACCAAGCCCATCCAAATGCCATCACGCTCCGGTATATGGCCTTTAATAGCTATACCACCGCTTTCTTCGCCACCTACCAACACATCTTCGGTAACCATTATACCGCAAATGTATTTAAAGCCAATTTTAACCACATCTAATGGCAGGTTGTAGTGCGCGCACATATTTTTAATTTTTACGGTAGTGCTAAACGCCGTACAAACTTTACCTTTTTGACCTTTATACTTAGCCAAATAATGTATCAACAACAAAATAATGTGGTGCGAATCAACAAAGTTGCCTTTGTTATCATACAAGCCTATACGGTCGGCATCACCATCAGTACATAAACCGCAATCAATATCGCCACGAGTTTTTATAAGATTTGAGAACTCCGTTAAATTTTTATGGATAGGCTCAGGTGCCTGCCCATGAAAACCCGGGTTATCATCGTTATGCAAATGCACAATTTCGGGAAACAAACGCATCATTACACGTTTGCCTGCGCCATACATGCTATCATACGCAAAACGAATACCGCTGTTTTTAATGGCAGCTATATCAAAGCTTTTTTCTACTTGTTGTATGTATAAATCTTCTAAATTTTTATACTCAAGCAAGCCTTTTGCTTCGGCATCTTTTAACGAAACACCCTCTAAATTAGTACTGCTTTTATCCGGAATAACATCTTCAACTTCTTGTACTTTATCGGGGGTAAGCGGTCCGCCATAATTAGCTTTTAGTTTATACCCGTTATACGACGGTGGGTTATGGCTTGCCGTAATAATAACACCCAAATCGGCCTTATAAGTAACTGTACCTAAGGATACCATAGGGGTAGAAACATAATCTTTAGCTAAATAAACTTTAATGTTGTTGGCAATAAAAACTTTGGTAACCGTATCGGCAAAAAGCTCTCCGGCAAAGCGGCAATCGTGCCCAACTACTACACTTGGGTTTTTAAAATTTTTATTTAACCAGGCTGCTGTACCCTCGGTAACACGTGCTACGTTTTCTACCGTAAAATCTTTTGCAATAATAGCACGCCATCCGTCGGTGCCAAATTTTATTTTGCTCATTGTATAATTTTTAAAAAGGAAACAAATATACAATCTATAACGTAATAATAAACCTTATTAAACTACCCGATAAAATACTAAATTTGCAGGTTTTACGTTGTGTTGGTTTTGCCAACAGTTTTATGCCCATTAAGAGACAGTATATATTATTATTAATAGCAGGACTTTTTATTTTTCTGTTTGCAGCCTGTACACAGTATAAAAACAAGTTAGTTAATAGAAAATATCACGATATAACCCTACGCTATAACGTATATTTTTATGCCCGCGAAAGCTTAAAAGAAGGCATACAAACGCTTGAAGACGGTTATAAAGACGATTACACCGAACTATTGCCCATTTTTAAATACGGCGATAAAGAAACGTCTAAAGCCATTTTTCCGCAAATGGATAAGGCTATAAAAAAATCGAGCGATGGCATTTTACGCCATGCTATAAAGGATAAAAAAAGCAAGGTAGAAATTCCGAATACGGGTCGTTGGGTTGATGATTGTTGGATAACTATTGGCAAAGCACATTTTTATAAACGCGAATTTTTTTCGGCTATTGAGGCATTTGAGTACGTAGAATCTGCCTACAAAACCAAGCAACGAGAAGAAGCCAAACTTTGGTTGATGAAGAGTTATAACGAGTTAAATGCGCTATCTCAATCAGACCATTATGCTTCACTTATAAAAAACGACCGCAAATTTCCTGACGAGTACAAAGGGCATTACCATGCTTTATACGCTGAATTTTATATTAAACAAGGTAACGGACAGTATGATGAAGCCATTAAACAACTTACCGAAGCCATTAAAAAAACTAAAAAGAAAGCTGTTAGAGCACGTTACCATTTTATATTGGGGCAGCTATATGAGGCTAAAAACAAGCATGAGCAAGCTATGTTTAATTACCGAATGGTGATTAGATTGAAGCCCCCCACTTACGAACTAAGTTTTTATGCACGCGTTAGAGAAGCTTTAATGAATAAAAGCCCCGAAAGTGTTGAAAAAGCAAGGCAGGAGCTTTATAAAATGACTAAAGATTTTAAAAATACTGATTTACTGGATGTTATATTTTATACACTTGGCCAGTTAGATGAAAATGAAAAGAATATAGACCATGCTTATGATAATTATAAGCTATCGGTAAAAAACAGCGTTAGTAATAACAAACAAAAAGCAAAATCGTATTTAAAATTAGCCGATATAAGTTTTGATAAAGAAAACTATGTACCCGCTTCACGTTTTTATGATAGCACCATTGCATTAATTAAAGAAGATTACCCAGGCTACCAAGATATTAAGGCAAAAAAAACAAGCTTAGATAGTTTGGTAAAAAATATAGTAATTATAAAAACCCAAGATAGTTTGCAAAGTGTAGCTAATATGGATACTGTTGCACGAGCCAAATTAATTAAACAAATTATAAAAGACTTAATTAAGCATGAAGAAGATTCGATTGCTAAAAAACAAGCTGCTTTAAGTGCAGGTACGGCTTTAACCCCCAGTCAGGGTTTTTCACCACAAGGGCCAAGCGGTGGCAGCGGCCCTGGCGATTGGTACTTTTATAACACCATGCTTAAAGCACAAGGGTTAAATGATTTTATTAAACGCTGGGGCAGTAACCGCAAAAATGAAGATAACTGGCGACGCAGCAACAAAACATCGTTTACATTTGATGAAACAGAAGCCGCCAATGCTAAAGATTCGATTAGGAAAAAAGACACCGTTGTTTTAAAATCGAACGACAGGCACCAACCCGATTTTTATTTAAAAAACCTTCCGCTAACAAAGGCCGACCAAGATTCATCAAATAAAAAAATAATGGAAGCTTATTATGCCTTAGGTACCATTTACCGTGAGATGCTTAACAACAGCAAAAAATCGGCTCAGGCTTTTGAGACTATGAATGAGCGTTTTCCGGGCAATAAATATGAAGCCCCTTCTTACTACCAATTATACCGGATTTTTGTGCAGCAAAAAAACGACCCAAAAGCCACCGCAGCTAAAGCTTTTTTATTAGCCAATTACCCTAAAAGTGATTACGCACGCATTATTAACGACCCCGATTTTGCAAAATCGGTAAATGCTAAACAAAGCGAAGTAGATGCCGAATATGCCGTTGCATATAACGATTACTTAACCAAAAATTACAGCGAGGCCATTACTATTTGTAACAATGCGGTAGTAAAATATGGTAAAGGCACTTTAACCCCAAAATTTGCTTATTTAGGAGCCCTATCAACAGGATATTTGTATGGAGTAGATTCTTTAGAGAAAAGTTTGGCATCGGTAGTTATAAAATACCCGAAAACGGAGGTGTATGATATGGCTAAAACCACTTTAGACCTTATTAAAAAACAAAGGCAAGAGTTTGCGCCGGTAGATACTATAACTGAAAAAGATTTACCAAACACGGCATTTAAAGCAGATGATAAAGCACCGCATTACTTTATGGTGATATTAAATAATACAAAAGATATACAAGCAGTTACAAATAAAATAGCCGACATAAATAAAGAATATTTTAGTCCGAAGAATTATGAAATAAAAACATTACCAAAAGATGATAAAACAATGATAACCGTGCGAACCTTTATAAATAAAGATGATGCTATGGGCTATTATAATTTTATATTAACCAAACCCGATATATTTACCAATATGGATAAAAGAAGCTACTCCTTAATTGTTATAACCACCGATAATGTAGGTGCTTTGCTTAAAACAGGAAACTTTGATGAGTACAGGTCTTTTTTTGATGCTAAATATTTAGGAATAAAACAATAATGAGCGCTACCGAAAAAATATACCAAAATATGGGTGCAGAATTTGTAACACCTGCCAACGAAATAGCGCAAAAATTTAACAGCATAAAAGCTTTTGTTTTTGATTGGGATGGCGTTTTTAATAATGGAGAAAAAAACGGGGGCGGTTCGAGTTCTTTTAACGAAATAGATTCGATGGGAACTAACCTGCTACGCTTTGCCTATTATTTAAAGCACAAACAACTGCCACAAACAGCTGTTATTTCGGGCGAAAAAAATGAATCGGCCTTTTTCTTTGCACAACGCGAGCATTTTAGCGCATCGTATTTTAAAATAGTCAATAAAAAATGGGCACTCGACCATTTGTGCAATATTTATGGAATAAAGCCAAGTGAAATATGCTACTTTTTTGATGATGTATTAGATTTAAACGTAGCAAAAGAAGCAGGGTTACGCGTTTTAATTAACCGTAAAGCTACTACCCTATTTACGAACTATGCCAAACAACATAATTTAGTAGATTATATTACGGCAAACCCATCGGGCAATTTTGCCGTACGCGAAGCCTGCGAAATGTTAATGGGCATAACAGGCTCATTTGACGAGGTTATAAGCCGTAGAATGGATTATGACGACGTTTACCAGCAATATATAATGAGCAGAAACATGCCTACTACCCATTTTTACACCTATAATAACCGACAAATAATTAACGCCGATATTAAGTTTTAAATTAAAAAGTACCGTACCTTTGTAAAAAATAAAATACCATGTATCCAGAGCCATTAGTAAAACCCATGAAAGAAGAGCTGACACAAGTTGGCTTTGAAGAATGTTTAACTCCTGAAGCAGTTGATAAAGCAATTAGCCAGAAGGGCACGGTTTTAATGGTTGTAAATTCGGTTTGCGGATGCGCTGCGGGTGCTTGTCGTCCGGGTGTAAAAGCCAGCTTAAACAATGCAAAAAAACCTACCGCACTAACTACTGTTTTTGCAGGGTTTGATGTTGATGCTGTATCAAAAGCTCGCAAACATTTTGCACCTTACCCACCATCATCTCCGGCAATTGCACTTTTTAAAGACGGACAATTAGTTCATTTCGTCGAAAGACACAATATTGAAGGTCATTCGGCAAATGCAATTTCTGAGCATTTAAAAGCCGTTTACGACGAATTTTGCTAAACCAAAAGGGACTTACCAGTTATTAAATGCTGCGTTAAAAATATCCTCAGTTAACTGACGGTTTATTTGGTCTAATGCAGCGCCTTCTATTGCCGATAAACTTTGCGCAGCTGGATAATCGAAGTATCGAGTAAATTCTCTGTCTGTAAAGTTTTTTGTTTCATCCAGCTTATTAACGAAGTTTAATTTAATGGTAACTGTTAAACGGTTTAAGGCAGCTTGGTCAACCGTAGTACTGGTTGCTGCTGCTATAGATTGAGGGGCCGTAAAATAATTGGTAATTCTGCACTCTTCAAAAAGCAAATCACCTCCGCTTTTCATTAAGCCTAAATTTGTTTGAGAAGAAACAGCATCTCGTAACTTTTGTGTTATTAATTGAGGCTCTACAGGAGCCGTTAAATTAGCCTGATTTTGAAACATGGCTACCGATATTGTTTTTGCACCCAATGGAATTGTTATACCCTTAAAGCCATAATTTACTTTGCACGAGTAAAAAGAAACGCATAGTAAACAACAAACGGCTAAAATAAAATTTCTACTTTTCAATTTTTTATTCTTTAATGTTATACTCGTTTATTTTACGGTAAAGTGTGCGCTCACTAATGCCAAGCTCTTCAGAGGCAAGTTTGCGTTTGCCTTTATATTTTTGCAAGGCACGGGTTATCATTTCTTTTTCTTTATCAGATAAAGAAAGAGTTTCTTCTACCACAATAGGCTCACTGTAATTTTGAGGGGGATTACTGCCCGCAAATCCATTGCTTTTTGAAGGATGAAGAATAACACCTGTTGCTGTGTTTTCGGCATCAGCTTCGTTATGTATGCGGTTTAGTATTTGTACATCATCATTAGACAGATTACTAATGCTACCTTGGTTAAACTGAACAATATCATGAACCACCTTTTTCAAATCGTTCATGTCTTTTTTCATATCAAATAAAACTTTGTACAATAAATCTCTTTCAGAAAAATCGGAGTTACCGGAACCGTCCGGTTTTACAACACTTAACAACCCACCACTTATGGGCGGAAGGTAACGCGTTAAAATATCTGATGTTATCTCTCTTGTTTTTTCGATAATAGAAATTTGCTCAGCAATATTTTTTAATTGCCTTACGTTACCCTGCCAATAATAATTGGTAAGCTGTTCTTCAGCATCAGGCAATAGCCTAATTACGGGCATACGATATTTTGCGGCAAAATCGGCTGAGAATTTTCTAAACAATAAATGAATGTCTTCTTTTCTTTCGCGCAAAGCGGGAAGTAAAATGGGTACCGTATTTAAACGATAATATAAATCTTCTCTGAATTTACTTTTTTCGATGGCTTGTTGCAAGTTTACATTGGTTGCAGCTACAATGCGTACGTCGGTTTTTTGCACCTTGCTCGACCCTACTCGTATATATTCTTTAGTTTCTAAAATACGTAACAGACGCGCCTGTGTGGCAAGTGGCAACTCCCCTACTTCATCTAAAAAAATAGTTCCGCCATCGGCCACTTCAAAATAACCTTTGCGGGCTTCGTGTGCTCCGGTAAACGAACCTTTTTCGTGCCCGAATAATTCACTATCAATTGTCCCTTCAGGAATAGCACCGCAGTTAACGGCAATATACGGACCATGTTTGCGTGTACTAAACTGATGAATAATTTGCGGAAAAACTTCTTTGCCCGTACCACTCTCACCTGTAATTAATACACTTAAATCGGTTGGCGCTACTTGACGAGCAATATCAATAGCCCTATCTAAAGCAGGCGAACTGCCTATAATGCCAAAGCGTTGTTTTATATCTTGTAAGTTCATGTAACTTAAATTGAGATGTTAGTCTTAGTCAATTACCTTGCCAATCAACGTAGTTGATGTGCAATTGTCTACAAACACATTTACATAAGTTCCTTTTACGCAATTTTGTTTAGGAAAAACCACTACGGCATTTTGTGAGTTTCTGCCCATCATCATATCGTCTGATTTTTTAGAAATGCCCTCTACTAAAACTCGATAGGTTTTACCCACCATGCCTTTAATGCGGATGGCTGAGTGTGCACGTTGTACATCAATTACTTCTGCTAAGCGACGCTTTTTAACTTCTTCTGGTATATCATCGGGATACTTGCGTTCTGCTAACGTTTTAGGACGTTCAGAATAAAAGAACATATAGGCAAAATCATACACAACCGATTCCATTAACGAAATTGTTTGCTGATGTTCTTCCTCCGTTTCACTACAAAAGCCTGTAATTACATCGGTAGAAATGCCACACTCAGGAATTATTTTTTTAATAGATTCAATTCTGCCTAAGTACCATTCTCTATCATACCCACGATTCATCATATCTAACACACGGCTGTTACCGCTTTGCACGGGTAAGTGAATATATTTACAAACGTTTTCATATTTAGCTATAACATGCAACACATTATCCGTCATATCTTTAGGATGTGAGGTGCTAAAACGCACACGCAAATCAGGGCTCACAAGGGCAACCATTTCCAAAAGCTTGGCAAAGTTTACCGAGCTTGCTTTTTGCTCATCAGTCAACGTTTCTTTTTTCAAACCACCACCACTCCATAAAAAACTATCTACGTTTTGTCCAAGTAGAGTTACTTCACGGTAACCTTTATCAAATAAATCTCTTGCTTCAGCTAAAATACTTTCGGGGTTACGACTACGCTCGCGCCCACGGGTAAAAGGTACCACGCAAAAGCTGCACATATTATCGCAACCACGCATAATGCTAATGAATGCCGAAACACCATTGCTGCCTAAACGTACAGGCGTTATATCAGCATAGGTTTCTTCTTTAGATAGGATAACATTAATAGCACGGTGCCCATCTTCTGCTTGTCCAATTAGGTTAGGTAAATCGCGGTAAGAATCGGGTCCTACCACCATATCTACAATCTTTTCTTCTTCTAAAAATTTTGTTTTTAAGCGTTCGGCCATACAGCCTAAAACGCCTACCAACATATCGGGGTTCTTTCTTTTAAGTTTTTTAAAATCTTTTAAACGCTGACGTACACGTTGCTCGGCATTATCGCGTATAGCACAGGTGTTTACTAAAATAACATCAGCTTCTTCTGCTTTATCGGTAGTTGAGTAACCATCTTTACTAAGAATGGAGGCTACTATCTCGCTGTCAGAATAATTCATTTGGCAACCGTAACTCTCTAAAAAAAGCTTTTTGCCTCCAACATTGCCGTCTTCTATCACCAACGCCTCCCCCTGTCTATTTTCGTCTATTGTTTTATTTTCAATCATTGCGGATGCAAAGATACGAATTTATGACAATATGACAGGGTTTATTACAGCATTTTTAACTGCTCTTCTAAGGCTTTAATTTTAGCCTCAGCATCAGCTTGCTTTTTCTTTTCGTTTTCTAAAATTTCGGGTTTGGCATTTTGAACGAAACGCTCGTTGGCCAATTTTACCTGCACCGATTTTAAGAAGCCTTTGTTATAATCAAGTTCTTTAGCGATGCGTTCTTTTTCGGCATCAACATCTACATCCTGAGTTAACGGAATGTAAAACTCGGCATGGTTTGCATTAAATGAAAATGCGTTATCAACTTTTGCAGTTACATACTCAAAACTACTTAGGTTACATAGTTTAATGATGATATCATCATAGGTTTTTATAATCTCACCTTTGTTTACTTTTTCAAATACTTGCAGTTTTTCTTTAGGAGAAATATTTTTTTGCTTACGTAGGTTTCTGATATTAGTAACAACTTCCATTACCGTTTCAAAATGAGTTGTAATAAGCTTGTTTTCATTTTTAATAACAGGCCATTGGGCAACTATAATACAATCTTTATCAGCACGGTCTTGCAACAAATGCCAAATTTCTTCGCTGATAAAAGGCATCCAGGGGTGCAAGGTTTTTAAAATATTTTCTAAAAAACTAATAGTAGCATTATAGGTTGCTTTATCAATGGGTTGTGCTTTGCCATCAATAAATTCGGGCTTAATCATTTCTAAGTACCAGGCACAGAAATCGTCCCACACTAATTTATAGGTTGTCATTAAAGCATCACTCATACGATGCTTGCTGTAGTAATCATTAATTATAACCAGTTGCTCGCTAAATTTATTTGTAAACCAATCAATAGATGTTTTGCAAACAGCGGGCTGCGGTATATCGGCAACTTCAAAACCTTTTATTAACCTAAAGGCATTCCAAACTTTATTGGCAAAATTTCTTCCTTGTTCGCAATAACTTTCGTCAAACATTAAATCGTTTCCGGCAGGTGAGCATAACAACATGCCAACACGTACGCCATCTGCACCATATTTTTCAATAAGGTCTAATGGGTCAGGACTATTGCCTAAACTCTTACTCATTTTTCTGCCCAGTTTATCACGTACAATGCCTGTTAAATAAACATTGGTAAAAGGCTTTTCATCTAAATATTCGTAACCGGCAATAATCATACGTGCTACCCAAAAAAATAAAATCTCAGGTGCTGTTACTAAATCATTTGTTGGATAATAGTATTGTAAATCTTTATTGGCTTTATCTTTTCCGTTTTTAATTACATGCGGATCGAAAACCGTAATAGGCCAAAGCCATGAGGAGAACCAAGTATCCAATACATCTTCATCCTGACGAACATCGGGAGTTTTTAATTTTTCAATGGCTTCTTCTTTTGTTTTGCAAACAACGGTGTTTCCTTTAGTATCGTACCAAGCCGGAATGCGTTGCCCCCACCATAACTGACGAGAAATGCACCAATCGTGTACATTTTCCATCCAATGCTTGTAGGTGTTTATAAACTTTTCAGGAATAAGTTTTATGTTCTCATTCAATACATTTTCTAAAGCGGGTTTAGAAATAGCATCCATTTTTAAGAACCATTGCATAGAAAGTTTTGGTTCTATTACGGCATTTGTTCTTTCGCTATAACCGTTTTTGTTTTTTATATCCTCAACTTTTACAATAAAGCCCATCTCCTCTAAATCTTTCGTAATTTTTTTACGAACAATAAAGCGGTCTTCACCAATGTAAAGCTGAGCTTCTTTGCTCATTTTACCATCGGGTGCAATAGTATCAATTACTTCAAGTTTATGTTTTACACCCAGGTTATAGTCATTAATGTCGTGGGCAGGGGTAACTTTTAAAGCCCCTGTACCAAAAGCGGCATCAACATACTCATCAAAAATAATAGGCACACTACGGTTAACCATTGGTATAATACAACGCTTGCCTTTTAAGTGCGAGTAACGCTCGTCAGTTGGGTTAACACAAACAGCAGTATCTCCTAAAATCGTTTCAGGGCGCGTGGTTGCAATGGTTATCCACTCATCGGCACTGCCTTCAATTTTATATTTTACGTAGTATAATTTAGAATTTACTTCTTTATAAATTACTTCTTCATCACTAACAGCAGTTAAACCTTGCGGGTCCCAGTTAACCATGCGTACACCACGATAAATTTGCCCTTTGTTGTATAAATCAACAAACACATCAATTACGGCTTCACTTAAATCATCTTCCATGGTAAAACGCGTCCTATCCCAATCGCAAGACGCACCCAGTTTTTTAAGTTGTTCTAAAATAATACCGCCATATTTTTCTTTCCAACCCCAGGCGTGTTTTAAAAACTCATCGCGGGTTAAATCGGTTTTGTTAATTCCTTTTTCTTTTAGCAAAGCAACTACTTTTGCTTCGGTAGCAATAGATGCATGGTCGGTACCTGGTACCCAGCAAGCATTATAACCCAACATACGTGCACGGCGAATCAAAACATCCTGTATAGTATTGTTAAGCATATGCCCCATGTGCAACACGCCTGTTACATTCGGTGGTGGAATGACTATAGTATAAGGCTCTCTGTTATCAGGTTCTGACTTAAAGAATTTATGTTCCATCCAATACGGATACCACTTATCTTCGGCGGCTTTTGGGTTGTATGTTTTAGCAATTTCCATAATTAAATTTTAGAAAGTGCGAATTTAACTATTTTACGCAGCATTTACACGTAAGAATGTAGAGTAGTTTTAAATGCAATAGATTTTTATATTCGCACCATAATTTAAAGGCAACCATACAATTATTTCATGAAAATTGATAGGAATAAATTATATAAGTTTCTGTTTGCTATTGGGTTGCTATATTTTTGTTTTATTATTTTAGATGTCCCAAAAATAGAGCCTCAATGGGAAGGTTATCCGGATGTAATAGATTATAAGGCCCAATCTAAAGAGAGTTTAACCAGTTTAAACTTTTATGCTACTAAACCCAAAGAAAATGTATGGTTTTTTCCAAGACCATTTACAGTACCCCTATTTTTTAAAATGGCAAGTTCTGACTCATACAATATGGTTATGCTTCAAAAAACTACGTACTGTATTTGCGTAATAAGTTTATTAATAGCTATTTTAAATTTTATCAGTCATTTTTGGGTTAAAATTATTGCACAGTGTGGTTTATTGTTTTTTTTTACTTGGTGGAACATCGTAGGATGGTCTGATTTACCAATATCAGAATCCTTGTCTATATCATTACTATTTTTCTGGTTCAGCACTATATTATTTTACTACAAAAAACAATCTGTTTTAAATATTATATTCCTTGTAATTTCGTCTATTCTACTTTCGTTTACCCGAGATACCTGGCCCTATATTATACTTTTGTTTTTTTTACTGAATATTTTTATCTCAATATTTCTATCTATAGGAAGCATCAAAAAAAATGTAAGCTTATTTGTGTTTTCAATTTGCTTATTTTTTGCACAAAGTTATACTGCTAATGTTGGCCAAAGACATTGGATGCCTATGTTTAATTCTATAGCAGGTAGAGTTGCGCAACATGACGATTATTTAGCCTGGTTTAAAAACGAAGGCATGCCTGAAGCAGATACTCTAAAAACAGATTTTGGAGAGATAAAAGACTTAGAGTTAGATGGCAGAGTGTTAATCTCTAAAAGATACTGTGACAGCACTTACACAAATTTATTTTTATGGATTATGAAGGATGGGAAAAATAAATATCAAAAATTTCTATTAACTCATCCTTATTATTTCTTTTTACAAGACTTATCGAGTGAAAGTGTTAGAGGAAATTTATTCTCTTATAATCTCCCATATTATAAGGGTTCGGAAGGTTTTTTTGTTAATGCAGATCATGTTTTTCCTGTTTTTAATGTATGGTTTTATTTAGTATTTTTTTTACTGCTGCTATTTTTATTTTTTAAAACAAAAGAAATAGTGTACGCTTTTTTAGCTTCTGTTTTTATACTTTGCGTTGTAAATGCTCTAATAACGTACAATGCCGACGCTTTAGAAATAAAAAGACATTTATTTATAACTACCATTATATTAGAGTTTATTAGTATTTCAACCCTAATTTTATTAGCAGATTATATAAGTAATTTGGTTATAAAAAAGCCTTTAAAAACGTTATAATATTAGAGTAACATTTATTTTAACCAAATAAAATTGGAAATTGCTTAATTAGTCTTGTTATCTTCGCCGAAAATTCCCAGTTATAATGAATTATCTATCAGTTGAAAATCTCTCGAAAGCCTACGGAGATAAAGTGTTGTTCGAAAAAATAACGTTTGGCATTAGTCGCGGAGATAAAGTTGCCTTAGTTGCTAAAAATGGTACAGGCAAAACTACCCTTCTAAACATCTTAAAAGGTAAAGAAATTGCTGATGAAGGCCGTATTTCTTGGAGAAAAGAGCTTACTATTGAGTTTCTATCACAAGAGCCCGTGTTTGATGAAGAAATGAGTGTAATAGATACTTTACTGAATGCTAAAAATAAATTTACCGATGTTATAAAACGCTATAATCTTGCTGTATCTGGCGACCCGAGTGTGGACATGGATACAGTTATTATGGAAATGACCGACTTAAATGCCTGGGATTATGAAAACAAGGTTGAAGAAATTTTATCGCGTCTGCAAATAACGCAGCTAAAACAAGCCATGAAAACCTTAAGTGGCGGGCAACGTAAACGTGTTGCATTAGCCCGAGTTATTTTAAACAAACCTGATTTATTGGTGCTTGATGAACCAACCAACCATTTGGATATTGAAATGATTGAGTGGCTGGAAAATTATTTGGATGATAATGATTTTACCCTATTGGTTGTTACGCACGACAGGTACTTTTTAAATAATGTTTGTAACCACGTAATTGAAATTGAAAACAGTCAGCTTTATACATACAAAGGTAATTTTGAATATTACTTAGAAAAGAAAGCAGAGCGTATGCTGGCTAATGCTTCTGAAATTGATAAAGCTAAAAATTTATACCGCCGAGAGTTAGAATGGGTACGCAAAATGCCCCGTGCACGTGGCACAAAATCAAAATCACGAGTAGATGCTTTTTATGACGTAGAAGAAAAAGCCAAGCAGAAGAAAGAAGATGACGGTGTAGAAATGTCGGTAAAAATGACTCGTTTAGGAAGTAAAATTTTAGAACTTCATAAAATACATAAGGCTTATGGCGAACGAAAATTAATTGAGAAGTTTGATTATGTTTTTAAGAAAGGTGAAAAAATTGGTATTTCAGGTGCAAACGGTTCAGGTAAAACAACTTTATTAAATATCATTCAGGGTTTTGAAGAAGCTGATAGTGGTACTATTCAAACAGGAGAAACTGTAATTTTTGGTTACTATTCTCAAAAAGGAATGGTGCTAAAAAACGATAAACGCATTATAGAAACTATTAGTGATATAGCGGAATATATTCCCTTAGCAGATGGTACAACATTAAGTGCAGGCAAGTTATTGGCACGCTTTAATTTTCCACCACATGTACAGTATCAAAATGTATCAACGCTTAGTGGAGGAGAAAAACGCCGTTTATTTTTGCTTACTATTTTAATGAAGAACCCAAACTTCCTTATTCTGGATGAGCCTACCAACGATTTGGATATTGCAACCCTACAAACCTTAGAAGATTTTTTAACTGAGTTTGGCGGCTGTGTGCTTATTGTATCACACGACAGGTACTTTATGGATAAGCTTATAGACCACCTTTTCGTGTTTGAAGGGCAGGGAGAAATTCGCGATTTCCCGGGCACTTATACACAGTACCGTATTTGGAAAGATGCTCAAAAACAAGTAGCCAGTAAAACTCAAGTAGCAGAAAAAAAAGAAACTAAAACCGAGACTAAAGAAAAAACTGAGGTTAAGGTTGAAACAACTAAAATAGTTTCAACTACAAAAAAATCGTACAAGGTTTTAAAAGAAATTGAAGATTTAGAAAAAGAAATTGCCACGCTTGAAAGCAAAAAGCAAGAGTTAGAGGCAGCACTTACCAGTGGAGAAACTGACCATGTGGTGTTGCAAAAAACAGGTGAAGAATTAGCTCAAACCATAAAAACCTTAGATGCTAAAAGCTTCCGTTGGTTAGAGCTACAAGACTAATTTAACTGCTTACAAACAGATTTTGTTATTTTAGCTTAATGAAGAATGTACTCGCACTTTTTTTTATTGACTATACTAAACTGCGCAGTGCAAAGTACATATCCTTAATTGGCTTATTTATTATTGGTTTTACCATTCTCTCTATAATAGTTGGGCAAGATGTGAATATACGGGGAGATTTTACCGTTTTTTGGCAAGCAGGTAAAAATTACACTAATGGCGTATCGTTATATAGTCAAATAGGTGGTGCAGAAAGATATATTTACCCTCCATTTGCTGCCATGTGCTTTCAATTATTTGCTCTGTTTAGTTTGCATCAAGCAGCAGCTATTTTCTGTTTTTGCAACCTATTATTTTGGGTGCTGATTATTTATTATACACAGAAAATTATTTTGCATTTAGTGCCCCAAAGCACTCATATTAAACAAGCTCTACTAATTGGGTTTATTTTATCGTTCAGGTATTTTTTATATCATATTTGGTTTATACAAATGAACGAGTTGGTTTTATTATTAAGTCTTGCTGCTGTTTACAACCATCTATTAAAAAGAGATAGCTATGCCATTCCATTAGTAGTGGTAGCTACGTTTATTAAAATTATTCCTTTATTTATTTTAATTTGGATACTAAGTAAAAGCAATTATAAAAATTACTTGCGCACTACCATTTATGCTATTATTTGCATCCTTATGCCATTATTAATTAAAGGCAGAGGTGTCCACACAGGTATAATTGATTTACAAGAATATTACGTTACTTTTATTCAGCCATTTAAGGAAGGAAGGGTTGAACCTGAGTTGCAAAACTATGGCTTATCGGCAGCATTATACAAAGTGTTTTCTTACACGGCTGATGGAGACAAGTATCATTACATTATTAGCATTTTACCTACAACTACTATTAACTTAATTTATAAATCTATTATTGCGTTACTACTTCTTGCATTTGCGGGCATGCTTATTTATAGTCGATTAAAAAAGGCTCCAATTTCTTTATTTGAAATAAGTTTTATTTTATTATTCACCCATTTAGCATCGGGCATTACGTGGGAGTATCATTTGGTTTCGCTAATTTTTGTAATAAGTGTAATGGCAGTTGATTATTTCAATTCAAAAAATAAAACCCGAGCAGTTTTTTATATACTCGGTTTTTTATTATTTTTTAATTTAATAATTGGAGGAGATACTGTTGGCTACTATTTATATTACAAAAGTTGCGGATATAGCTTGTTAACCTGGCTACTACTGCTATTATGTATTTATAATATTGTAGGCTATATAAAACAAAGAAAAGCAATGCTGAATTAAATCAGCATTACTTAGCCGTTAAGGTTATATAGGGTATAATTACTTCTTCTAACGAAATTCCGCCGTGCTGAAAAGTATCTCTGTAATAATTTACAAAGTGGTTGTAGTTATTTGGGTAGGCAAAAAACTTATACTCTTTAGCAAATATGTAAACCGAGCTTACATTTTGTTTAGGTAAAAAAGCATCGTGTGGGTTTTTAATTTCGAACACATCTTTCTTGTTATAATCCATGCTTTTACCTGTTTTGTAACGCAGGTTTGTGTTTACGTTTTTGTCGCCCACCACTTTTATAGGGTCTTTAACGTGTACGGTTCCGTGGTCGGTAGAAATAACAATTTTTATTTTTTTGTGCGCCAATTGCTGAATGATATCTAACAGAGGAGAATGCTCTAACCACGATTTGGTGATAGAGCGATATGCCGGTTCATCATCTGCTAATTCTCGAATAACTTCCATATCAGTACGGGCATGCGAAAGCATATCAACAAAATTATATACAATAACGTTCAAGTTATTTTGCATAAGGTTATTTATGTTTTCAGCTAATTTTTTACCGGCATTATGGTTGGTGATTTTGTTATAGCTCATTTTTACATCTTTACCCAAGCGCTTTAGCTGAGCCTGTAAAAATTGTTCTTCAAACTGATTTTTCAACCCCTCATCCTCATCGTTCAACCACATTTCAGGGAATTTTTTCTGAATTTCAGTTGGCAATAATCCCGCAAATATGGCATTACGAGCATACTGGGTAGCTGTTGGTAAAATACCGTAGTATAATTCTTCGCTCTCTACTTTGTATAATTCGGTAAGGATGGGTTGAATTACTTTCCATTGGTCGTAACGCAGGTTATCAATCAACAGAAAAAATACACACTCATCTTTATTAAGCTCAGGAATTAATTTATTTTTAAGCAGCGTGTGCGACATGGTTGGTGTTTCATCTGCCGTGCCGTTTAGCCACTTTAAATAATTACGTTCAATAAATTTACTGAAACCATTATTAGCCTCTAATTTTTGCGTACGCAAAATTTCGAGCATACTTTTATCCGATGATTTATCAATCTCTAATTCCCAATAAACAATTTTTTTATACAATTCAACCCACTCCTGATAATTCATATCAGAATAAAGCATACTGCTTATTTCCTGAAACGCTTGTCGGTACGATGTATTTGTCTTCTCTCCTACCAAACGTCTGTTATCCAGTGTTTTTTTAAGTGATAATAATATTTGATTTGGGTTAACAGGTTTAATTAGGTAATCAGCAATTTTAGAGCCTATGGCATCATCCATAATATACTCTTCTTCGCTTTTAGTAATCATTATAACCGGTACATCGCTACGCAAGGTTTTTAAGCGCGATAGGGTTTCTAAGCCCGATAAACCCGGCATGTTTTCATCTAATAAAACTACATCGAAGGCTCTCTCTTTAATCAAGTCAAGGGCTTCGTCACCGCTACAAACGGTACTAACATCGTAGCCTTTTTGCTGAAGGAATAATACATGGGGTTTTAACAGTTCGATTTCATCATCAGCCCACAAAAGATTTATTTTATCGTTACTCATAGTCGTTGTTTTTATAGTACAACGAATGTAAGTCGATTTTATTTCATCTCGGCGTTAATTACTGTTAGGAAAAATGAGATTAATCTTTAAAGACTAATATCAGCTAATTCTTTTTTTTTAAAGCGGTCAGCAACTACTAAATCTTTGCTTCCGGCTGTGTATTCGTAAAAACCTTTACCGCTTTTAGCACCAAGGCTTCCGGCAGTAACCATATTTACCAATAAAGGGCACGGCGCGTATTTTGGATTACCAAAACCATCGTGCAACACATTTAAAATATTAAGACAAACATCTAAGCCAATAAAATCAGCTAATTGCAGAGGCCCCATTGGATGAGCCATGCCCAGTTTCATTACTGTATCAATTTCAGTAACACCTGCTACATTTTCATAAAGACTATAAATAGCCTCATTTATCATAGGCATTAAAATACGATTAGCCACAAAACCAGGATAATCGTTTACCTCAACAGGTGCTTTGCCTAAGTTTTTAGACATTTGCATAACAAGTGCCGTAACTTCGTCAGATGTAGAGTAGCCACGTATAACTTCTACCAGTTTCATAACCGGTACCGGATTCATAAAGTGCATGCCAATTACTTTATCAGCACGCTTAGTAACCGATGCAATTTTTGTAATAGATATAGAAGATGTATTTGAGGCAAGTATTGTATTTGCATCGCAAACGGCATCTAATTGTTTAAATATTTCTAATTTAATTTGGATGTTTTCGGTAGCTGCCTCAATTACCAAATCGATTTGCTTAACACCATCTTCAAGCTTGGTAAAGATTTTTATATTGGCCAAAGCGGCTGTTTTATCAGCGTCGGTAAGCGTGCCTTTAGCAACTTGTCTGTCTATGTTTTTAGTGATGGTCGTTATGGCTTTTTCAAGTGCTTGCGCATTTACATCTATCAACGAAACCTGGTAACCAAATTGAGCAAATACATGAGCAATGCCATTTCCCATGGTGCCCGAACCTATAACCGCAATTTTCTTAATCATACTAATTTATTTTTAAAATCGGGCTAATGTAGCCATTTTAGATACTTGCGTTATTTAATTTTTTCCACCATAAATTAAGCTATTGTTAAGAAAAAGTACATAGCATACAGGATAAATACTTTTACTTTGTAGCGTTATTAAATCATGGAGCTGAAGGATACTTATTGTAATTATAACGGGCATTTAATTAGCATTTATGAACCTGTTGTTTCGTTTGCCAACAGGGCATTTCGTTATGGAGATTCGCTGTTTGAAACTATAAGGGTAGTAAATAACAAAGCACTTTTTTTACAAGATCATTTACGCAGAATTAAAGTTGGAATGACTGTTTTGCGCATGAACATTCCGCCAACTTTTAGTTCGGAGAATATAGCTAAGCTAATTGCTGAATTAATTGAGAAAAACAACCTACAAAACGATGCCCGAGCAAGGCTAACTATTTTTAGAAACGAAGGTGGTTTTTATACCCCAAACACTAATGATATATCTTTTTTAATAGAGGTTGAAGACCTTGGTTTTAAAGGTGGTTATATACTTAACGATACCGGTTATACAGTAGATGTTTTTCATGATATAAAGAAGCATAAAAACAAACTATCTAACTTAAAAACAGGTAATGCTTTAATATACGTGCTGGCAGGCATTTATAAAAAAGATATTAAAATGGACGACTGTTTTATTATAAACGAAGATGGGAATGTATGCGAAAGCATAAGTTCGAATGTATTTATAGTAAAAAATGGTGCGCTTTATACCCCATCGCTAACTGAAGGCTGCATAGAAGGGGTTTTACGTAAGCAAGTAATTGATATTGCTAAAGAAAACCGTATACTTTGTTATGAAATTGCACTGGCATTTAATACACTAATGAATGCCGACGAAATATTTTTAACTAATACTATACAGGGTTTACGCTGGATAGAAAAATACAAAACAAAGGTTTATCACAGCAAATTAGCCGATTTTTTCATCGAAAAGTTAAATGAGCGTGTTTCGGTAGATTAAAAATTGATTTACTATATTTGACCGCAATTTTTTTCTTATGGATAAATCTAATATAGAGATTTTTAGAGTACTGTTTTTTCGAAAAAAACATATTCTGCTCATTACCTTATTATCGGTGATACTGGCATATGTTTTTACAATGCCTTTATTTATAAAACCAATATATAAATCTACAGC
>Ga0207019_1043_pt1 | contig 30682 bp, 18 predicted proteins | sample Alteio_BWMinCont_50_FD_153483 | JGI IMG/M metagenome (GOLD analysis project Ga0207019, IMG submission 153483) | Enriched cells from forest soil in Barre Woods Harvard Forest LTER site, Petersham, Massachusetts, United States -... | ecosystem: Environmental > Terrestrial > Soil > Temperate forest >...
GGAAAAGCTAATTTTCGATCATTTTGAACTCATACAACGCGGGGCGCTGTTAAGCGATATGCCCGATACCTGGCTTGATGATCATAAAATAAGTTATGAAGAGCAGCTAATGGGAATATTATTACCACAGCTTCATAAACAATACACCGGCGAGAATTATAAAACAGTACAGGAAATAAGCAGGCTGGTACTGAACGTTGACCCTTTTAATGACAACGCCCTAAAATATCAATTAAAAAGCTACCGCAGGACAAAAGGTATTGAATATTCTAAAAAAATATATGATCAATACGCCGTGGAATACAAAAAATCGCTGGGTATCGAATATCCTGTCAGCCTTGATAAAATTTTGCAATAGCTTTTCTTTTTCTGCTTGTTCAAAAGCATCAGCCTGCTATAATGCCTCCCCTATAATTAAAACTTAACCTGCAGCTAAATATTATTTTTTAGCGGTTAACGTATTTTTCGGGCTATTAACCCATAAATTAACCCATTTTTTAATACCTGCCCCTCTATCATTGTGCTATTAAACCAAAGTGAATAGCTACGGGTTTGCCCCAATTAACCCGTTAGCGACTTCACAATTATAAACACCTGCTTAACCAATTTATTATGAAGAAAATTTTTACAAGTCGTGGGCGACTACTCAGCTGTCCGCCAAAATTAAAAGTTCTCCTTTCACTACCGCTTGCAATTCTGGTGTGCCTGTTCATGTTAATGAGCGCCACACCTGCTTTTGCGCAAGGCGGAAAAGTAAAGGGAACTGTAGTTGATGAAAAGGGCGAAACACTGCCCGGCGTTAGTATCACCATTAAGGGTACAAATTACGGCACCACTACCGATGTGGGTGGCCAATTCAGCATTAACGCCGATAAAGGCGCTACCCTTGTGTTTAGTTTTTTAAGTTACAATACAAAGGAAGTTGTTGTTGGCGACGAGAAAACGTTAAAGGTCGCTTTAACGCCAGCCACATCAAACCTTGATGAAGTTGTAGTAGTAGGTTACGGTACGCAAAAGAAGTTATCACTTACAACTGCAGTATCGTCCATCGCTTCAAAGGAAATTGAAACCACAAAAAACGAGAACGTGGAAAATATGCTTACCGGTAAAATTGCCGGTTTGCAAATTGTTCAAAATACATCTGAACCGGGCCAGTTCGATAATAGTATCTCTATCCGTGCTTATGGTGGCAACCCGTTAATTGTAGTTGATGGGGTTGTTATGAATAATTTTAACAACACCGGTGGTACGGGCGATAATTCGCAAGGGACGAGCAATATTTTATCGAGGCTTGATCCTAACGATATTGAAAGTGTTTCAGTACTAAAGGATGCTTCCGCGGCAGTTTATGGTGTTAACGGTGGTAACGGTGTAATATTGATCACCACCAAAAAAGGTAAAAGCGGCGCCCTTCAACTTGAATATTCGGGTACATTCGGGTGGCAGGTACCATCAAACCTGCCAAAACCGGTTGACGCTATAGACTACATGACATTGAGCAACCAATTGTCAATGCACAATGCCAACGGTGGAAGGATAACCTTTACACCTGCTGATTTTGCTGCTTATACCAGCGGCGCAAAACAAAGCACAGATTGGTTTGACGCTACTTTCAAAAAATCGACCTTCCAGGACCAGCATAACCTAACGGCTTCAGGCGGCAATGATAATACCACCTACATGATAAGCGGTGGCTTTACAGGCCAGGACGGACTTTTAGTAAGTAATGACCTGAATTATAAACGGTACAATGTGCGTTCAAACATATCTTCAAAAATTACAAAAAATTTGACGGTTAATTTGAACCTGAGTGCTATTATGGACCAAACACACGCGCCGATAACATCTGTTTGGTGGACCACAAGGGAAGCATGGCGCGAGCTGCCTACACAAAGCCTGTATGCCAATAACAACCCTTTGTACCCGCAAAATGGTTCGGTTGACGGCGGTAACCCTGTTGCTTATAGTAACAGCAACCTGTCGGGGTATAATATTCAAAATAATAAGTTCTTCAATGGCATGTTAAGCCTTGAATACAAGGTGCCTTATGTTGACGGGCTTTCGTTAAAAGCAATGTATAGTTATAACGATCAGATACAGAATAATAAAGCTTACCAGGAACAATATAACCTGTATGATTATGACGCATCTACTCAAACCTATAATGCCAGCGAGAAAAACTCACCAAGCTATGTACAAAGGCAATATTATGAGTATCCATCGAATGTGGATCAGTTATCATTGAATTATGACCATACTTTTAGTGGTAAACATAATGTAACAGCCTTATTGCTTTATGAGGGCATAGGCCAAAGTGCTGATAACTTTGCCGCCTACAGGGAAGTCTCGCTACCTGTTGACCAGATATTTGCAGGTAACTCGCTTAATCAGCAGGCTACACAAGATGGTACGTTGTATAACTATGCCAAGAATTCGCTTGTAGGAAGATTGCACTATGATTTTATGGGAAAATACCTGGTGGAATTCAGTTTTAGGAATGACGAGTCTTCAAAATTTGCTCCGACATTAGGCTCTGTCTTCTTCCCGTCAGTTTCAGGGGCCTGGAATATTTCCGATGAAGGTTTTTGGAAAAATAACCATACTTTATCATTTATCGACCAGTTTAAGATACGTGGTTCTTATGGCATACTGGGTGATGATAGCACACCGCCTTACCAGTATTTGCAGGGATATAATTACCCTGCAGGCGGCGCCAACAATCAGCAACCAGGTGGTTCGGTATTTAATGGTAATTATGTAAATGCTGTGGCTTTTACAAATTTACCAAACCCAAATATCAATTTTTATAAATCGCATACATTTGATGCCGGTGTCGATCTGGATGCCGGAAATGGATTATTGGGTGTTACTTTCGATTACTTTATACGCAACAGGACCGGGTTACTTTCAAGTGGAGGCAACGTTGTGCCCAGTACACTGGGTATTGGTTTGCCGCAACAAAACCTTAACAGCGATCGGACAAGTGGGTTTGATTTCGAGGTATCACACCGTAACCATATCGGCAAGTTCAGGTATAACATTAAGGGAACATTCTCTTTTGCCCGTATCCAGAACGTTCATGTTGCTGAATCACCACAAGGTAACTCATATCTTGATTGGCTATACCTTAACTCAAACAGAAGCGAAGGCATCAATTGGGGCTTAGGTGCTAATGGCCAGTACCAAAACTATGGCCAGATAGTTAACAGCCCGGTTTATGTTGGTCGTGGTACGGTAGTAGGCGATTATAACTACCAGGATTGGAATGGCGACGGCCAGATAGATGGCAACGATAACCACCCGATAGCTTATACAGGTACGCCGAAAATAACCTATGGCCTTAACATAGGCGGATCGTACGGGAATTTGGATTTTAACTTATTATTCCAGGGAACAGGGTTTGTTGATGTTTCATACATCGAGCAGTTAAACATTCCGTTATGGGGTGGCGGCAGCGCGTTAACGCAGTTTAACAATGACTGGCACCCTGCTGATCCTAATGCCGATCCTTATAACCCTAACACAGTTTGGGTGCCAGGTTATTACGCGTACACAGGTACTACTGCTAACACCGGCTCATTATTTAATTTCCAAAGTGCTGCTTATGTAAGGCTGAAAAGTGCCGAGGTAGGTTATTCTTTGCCTAAATCGGTATTATCGGGCATAGGAGTAAAAGGCGTAAGGATATATGCAAATGGATATAATTTATTCACGGTTACAAAATTAAAGTACCTCGACCCTGAGCATCCTTCAGGCACTTACGGCTATTTGTATCCGCTCGATAAATTGTACAATCTTGGTATAGATGTGAAATTTTAATTATAAAGAATCATGAAAAGATATAAATATATATTGGCAATTTTAATGATAAGTGTATCGGCTTGCAGAAAGATCGATATACCACCACCAAACATCATATCTGATGCAACAGTTTTTTCAAGCGCTGCAGGTATACAGGCTTATATGTCGCGCATTTACAGTACGCTACCGATAGAGGATTTTAGGTACTCACCACAACGCGGACTGAATTTCTTCTGGATCATCAGCCCAACGCCTGCTACTACCGGCGAAGCCCTTAGCCGCGACCAAACAGGCTCAATGCAGGAAAATATCGGTGGCTGGAACTGGGATATGTGGAGCGGCTGCTATTCAGAGATACACGACTGTAACTACTTTATAAAAACGTTGCCCGCATATGCAAGCAAGTTTAGTGCCGACCAGGTAAAACAATGGTTAGGGGAAGCCTATTTTATACGCGGTATGACCTATTTTGCGCTGGTAAAACGCTTTGGCGGTGTGCCGCTTGTAACTGATGTGTTTAATTATACTGTTGGCTCAAGTGTTGAACCGCTAAAGGTACCCCGCTCGTCTGAAAAAGCTACCTGGGATCTGGTGGCCAGTGACTTTGATTATGCCATAGCCAATCTGCCTGCAACAAATCCCGATGCATCTGATGGCAGCCGTGCTAACAAATATGTAGCCGCGGCATTTGAATCGCGGGCTATGCTTTATGCGGGCAGTGTTGCAAAATATAATACTATTACATTGTTTGACGGCAGCCACAACCAGCTTTGTGGTATACCATCGGCAGATGCAACCGCATATTTTCAGAAAGCGTATGATGCTGCAAAAACACTCGATGGAGTTTATAGCCTTTACCTGAAATCATGGTCAGCAACCGACAAGACAGCGCAATATCAAAACTATGTAAACCTGTTTTCGGATGCCTCGAGCCCTGAAACCATATTTGTAAGGGAATACCAATATCCAAACTCGGTACATGGTTACGACGCATATAACGTTCCGCGCCAGCTGATAGGGCCAAATGGTTATTCATCTGAAGTAAACCCAACTTTGAATTTTGTGGAGATGTTTGATGGTTTGCCTAAAAACGCTGATGGCACGCTAAAAACACTTGACGCAACCGGCCATTATAATTTGTACACCAACACAATGGACCTGTTTGCTAATGCCGAACCAAGGTTGCGTGCCACAGTAATATTACCCGGGGATGTTTTTAAGGGCCAAAGCATCGAGATCCGCCGTGGTATTTATACCGGTGCCGGGACAAGCATAAGTCCGCTATTGCCGTCAGGCTCAAAAGCACAGTATCCAACTGCAAACCTGGTAACTGCTGGGAACAACGATCTGAATAATTCGAACCCTTACACCTTACCCGGTGGCGGATTACTAAAGCCGGCTGGTGCAAGCGGTATTTTTACAGGCGACCAAACCTGCGCAATTTCAGGCTTCTCCATACGCAAATGGCTCGACCCGAATTTGCCAACAGCAAAGGTGCTTGAAAACAACGAAGCCCAAACCTGGATAGAGATGCGTTATGCCGAAGTTTTATTAAATCGTGCAGAGGCTGCTTACGAGCTTTATGCCGGTGGCGGATCGGCGAGCCTTCAAACAGATGCTTTTACCATAATTGATCAAATACGGTCAAGGGCGGGCGCTATACCATTAGTAAGTGCAGGCGCAATGACTATCGATACTATCCGCAAAGAAAGAAGGAAAGAACTTTCGTTCGAAAATAAAACCTATTGGGACCTGAAAAGGTGGCATGTATTTGATAAAGAACAAAACGGTACCATATACAGGATATTGATGCCATTTTATTCGGCACAGGCAGGTAAATATTTCTTTGATGCCCGCACAGACGAGCGTAATGATGTTTACACTTACGACCCAAGATGGTATTACGAACAATTGCCGGGCGAAGCCATATCAAAAAGTACGAACGTAATTCAAAACCCAGGTTATTAATTTTATTAGAGATGAAAAAGATATTTTATTATACCGCATTATGCCTGGTGATCGTTGCAGGCAACTCGTGCAGCAAGATAGACAACTATCCCGCCCCGTCGGATACGATAACAGGAAGCACAGTTGACGAGGGTACTGGTGAAACTGTGCAAACAGAAATAGGCGGCGGCGGAACCCGTGTTAAGCTGCTTGAAACAAGCTATAGCAGTAACCCTGTGCCCGAGTATTTTCAATCAAAACAGGATGGTACTTTTAACGACGACAAAATATTTGCCGCCACTTACAAAGTATCGGTTGAAGGGCCTTTTGTACCCCTTGTACAAACTGATGCTAATGGGAATGTTGTTTCGGACTCAAGCCAAAGCATAGTATTAAAAAATACTGCGACCCTGAAGTTTAAAGTTCAGCCTTTTTTAAGGGTTGAATGGGTAACTAAACCAGTATTTAATGCCGATAGTACAGTTACCGTGCAGGTAAGGGTAACCCGTGGTACAAACGACCCGAACTACCAACAGGATGTTACCAACATTAACCTGTATGTAAGCAATACGCAATACGATGGGAACAATAATTACGACCCGCGTTATTCAAATATTGTTTCGTACAATGGTAGTACCGGCACCAGCCTTTTAGGCCAGGTGATAACCATCACCACAACAGGGGGCGCTATGCCTGCACAGGATGTTTATTTCCGCGTAGGCGCCAGGATAAACGCCGGGCTTAATGAGTACAATTATTCAACACCTCAATCTGCTAAATACCCATGATAAACTGAAAGGGGGGCTTTGTTAAGCCCTCCTTTTTTTAAAAATTCAGCCTTAAGATAAATTACACCTATCTATGAGAAAACTTATCCTTACCTGTGGATTATTCGTTACGACTTTTGCCAGTTTCGCCCAAACTATGCAAACCGATACCGGTGCTTTAACCCAAAAAACAGCTTTCCAAACCAGCAGCCCGTGGATACCCCAAATTGATGTGCGGTCGGATGTCGCCATCGTATATGGCGTTTACGATACCAAGGGCGGCATCACTTTCGAAAAACGGGTACAGTCTTGGCGCGACCGTGGTTATCAGGTTGCATTTATGACAGGTATTGCCTGGGGGCAGTATTTTGACTATTTCTTGGGTAAATGGGATGGCAAAAACCACCTCGGGGTAGGGCAGGTAACACAAAGAGGCGATACCATTATGCATGGGCATAATATGCCCTATGTAGTGCCCGTGCAGTCGTTTATTGATTATATGAAACAGGCGGTTACCAAAAGGGTAATTGATGCCGGTATTACCACCCTGTTTTTTGAGGAGCCCGAATTTTGGGCCCGTGCGGGTTACAGCGCGCCATTTAAAGAGGAATGGAAAAAATATTACGGTTTCCCCTGGAGGCCGCAGGATGCATCGGCAGAGAACACTTACCTGTCGAGCAAATTAAAATATCACCTTTATTACGATGCTATTAAACAGGTATCGGACTACGCAAAAGAATATGCCAAAAGCAAAGGCATAACTATTAAAGTATATATCGCCACACACTCGCTGGTGAATTATTCATCATGGCAAATTGTAAGCCCCGAAGCCAGCCTGGCATCGCTACCCGGTATTGACGGATACATAGCCCAGGTTTGGACAGGTACATCGCGTGAACCGACCTATTTCGACGGGCTGAGAAAGGAACGCGTTTTTGAGAACGCCTTTCTTGAATATGGATCGATGGTTTCTATGACCGCACCTACAGACAGGAAACTATTCTTCCTGACAGACCCTATTGAAGACTGGCCACGCAACTGGGCCGACTACAAAAAGAACTACCAGGCCACCTATACCGCCGAGATATTATATCCTATGATAAATAACTACGAGGTAATGCCCTGGCCCGAACGTATTTACACACATCCGTACAAAGTGGCCAACAGCGACTCGATGGTGCTGATACCTAAATTTTATTCAACCCAAATGCAGGTAATGGTAAATACCTTAAACAATATGCCATTATCAGGTAACAGAGTAAATGGGGTTAACAGTATCGGGGTATTGATGAGCAATTCGCTCATGTTCCAGCGTTTCCCTACGCATAATGGGTTTGAGGATCCGCAGTTCTCGAACTTTTACGGCCAAACATTGCCTTTGTTAAAACGTGGTATCCCGGTACAAACTGTGCACATGGAAAATCTGGCTTATGCGCCAACCTTAAAAAATATAAAGGTTTTGGTGATGAGCTATTCGAACATGAAACCTAACAGCGCCGAAGTTCATCAGCATATTGCCGATTGGGTGAAAAAAGGCGGGGTGCTGATTTATTGTGGCAGGGATGACGACCCCTATCAAACTGTAATGGAATGGTGGGATACCGGTAAAAATAAATATGCCGCGCCATCGCAACATTTGTTTAAATTACTTGGCATAAAATTAACCGACAGCGTGCAGCGGTTTAAAGTTGGCAAAGGCGCGGTGTATGTGATAAGGAAAAACCCGAAGGAATTTGTACTTCAGCCCAATAACGACCAGGTATATATTGATGAGGTGAAAAAAGCGTTTGAACAGGATGCCAAAGCAGGGGAGTTGACCTTCAAAAATAACCTGTACCTTGAACGGGGGCCTTATGATATTATCTCGGTAATGGATGAGAATACCGATAGCAAACCATATACAGTAAAAGGCCCAGTTATCGATCTTTTCGACCCGCAATTGCCTGTACTAGCCCAAAAGGTGGTAAACCCCGGCGAGCAATCGGTATTGTATGATTTGAACCGCGTGGATGACAAAACAAAACCTAAGGTTTTAGCATCGGCCTCAAGAATTTATAATGAAAATGTACAAAGCGGCAGCTATTCATTCGTGGCAAAAAGCCCCATAAATACGCTGAACAGTATGCGTGTATTGCTACCGCAAAAGCCAAAAAATATAAGAGTTACTAATAGTACAGGTGAAACTGTAATTGATTTAAAAACATTATGGGATACAAACTCAAATACCTTATACATGGGTTTTGATAACAGCCCCGATGGTATAAAGGTTGATGTAAGCTGGTAAAAAGCTGCAACTGGTTGATCGCAGAACTATTCTTTCCGTACATGGATTTTCATGTACGGAAGTTTAGTTTTCACAGGTTTTTATCCAACAAAATAAAATAAATATAGGGCGCAGCCCAACAAATTACACTTAATGAAACGAATACTTTTTATCGCCCTTGCACTTTTACCTGTAATTACCCTGGCGCAGGCTAATAAACAGGCTGACCTTACCGACTACGTGAACCCATTGATGGGAACAGCCTCAAAACCCATTATGTCGAACGGGAATACCTATCCCGCAGTGGCAGTGCCCTGGGGTATGAACTTCTGGACGCCGCAAACCGGCAAAATGGGCAGCGGCTGGCAGTATACCTATGATGCCGATAAGATACGCGGCTTTAAACAAACACACCAGCCATCGCCGTGGATGAATGATTACGGCATGTTTTCGATATTCCCTGAAACGGGTAAGTTGATACTTAACGAGGATGACAGGGCCAGTTGGTTCTCGCATAAGGCCGAAATTGCAAAACCTTATTATTACAGTGTTTACCTGGCCGACTATGATGTTACTACTGAGATCACCCCCACCGAACGCGCTGCAAATTTCAGGATCACTTTTCCAAAAAGCGATAGCTCGCATATTATTATTGATGCCTTTGATAAAGGTTCGTACATAAAAATAATACCCGGGGAACAAAAAATAATTGGCTACAGCACTAAAAACTCCGGCGCTGTGCCCGAGAATTTTAAGGACTATTTTGTTATTTATATCGACAAGCCCTTTGCACTGGCGTCGGTTTGGCACGACCTGAAAACAGATAAAGGCGTACTGGAATACAAAGGCGACCATGTGGGGGCTGTAATCAGCTTTCATACAAAAAAAGGCGAGCAGGTGCATTTACGTGTAGCTTCATCGTTTATCAGCATAGAACAAGCCGAACTAAATTTAAAACGTGAGCTTGGCAAGGACAGTTTTGCTTCTACCGAACAAAAAGCAAAGGCCATATGGAACAAAACGCTGAACCACATAACCGTACAGGGCGGTACTATTGACCAAACCCGTACTTTTTACTCGTGTTTGTACCGCATGCTTTTTTTCCCAAACAGGCTATATGAAGTAAATGCGGCGGGGCACACCGTGCATTACAGCCCTTACAATGGCAAAGTGATGCCGGGCTATATGTTTGCCGGTACAGGCTTTTGGGATACCTTCAGGGCGCTGTACCCGTTCCTGAACCTGGTTTATCCGTCGATGGTGAAGGAGATGCAGGAGGGCCTTGTAAATGATTATAAAGAAGGTGGCTGGTTGCCTGAATGGTCGAGCCCGGGATATGCGGATTGTATGATAGGAAATAACTCGGCATCGATAGTTGCCGAAGCTTATATAAAGGGCGCACGCGGCTATGATATTGAAACCTTATTCCAGGCACTTAAACATGGCGCCAATAATACCGGCCCCAATGCTACAGGCAGGCGAGGAGTTGAATATTATAATAAACTGGGTTATGTTCCCTACAATGTCGGTATAAATGAAAACGCCGCCCGCACTCTGGAATATGCTTACGATGATTTTGCCATTTATGAATTAGGCAAAGCGCTACATAAACCCGAATCGGAAATCGCTATTTACAAAAAACACGCCGAAAACTATCGTAACCTATATGACCCGGAGACAGGCCTTATGCGTGGTAAAAACGAGGACGGATCATTTGAGAAACCATTTAACCCGTTTAAATGGGGCGATGCTTTTACCGAAGGTAACAGCTGGCATTATACCTGGGGCGTTTTCCAGGATATACAGGGCCTTATAAACCTGATGGGCGGCAAACACAAATTTGTGGAGAAACTGGACTCGGTATTTACCCTGCCGCCGGTTTTTGACGATAGTTATTACGGCACTGTTATACACGAGATACGCGAAATGCAAATAGCCAATATGGGCCAGTATGCGCATGGCAATCAGCCCATACAGCACATGATATATTTATATGATTATGCCGGCGAACCGTGGAAAGGGCAATACTGGGCGCGTGAAACCATGAACCGTATGTACAGGGCAACTCCCGACGGCTATTGCGGCGATGAGGATAACGGGCAAACATCGGCATGGTATGTATTTTCGGCAATGGGATTTTACTCGGTATGCCCGGTTAGCGGTCAGTATGCGTTAGGCGCGCCGCTGTTTAAAAAGCTAACCATTAACCTGGAGAATGGCAAAACAGTTAACATAAACGCCCCTGCTAACAGCACGGCGAATAAGTATGTAAAAACCTTAACCTTTAATGGCAAGCCTTATGATTTTAACTGGGTTGACCATAAAGCCCTGCTGGATGGTGCGAATTTGAATTTTGATATGTCGCCTGTGCCAAATAAACAACGGGGTGTTAAGGACTCGGATGTGCCTTATTCCATGTCGAACGGGAAATAAATTAGGGTGTGCAGAGGTTATTTAAACTCATCCTCAACGATTTGCATTTTTTTTGAAACAAACGTTGCGAAATTAACTCAGAAATTATACTTTTGCACACTCCAAACCGGAAAATGATTCCTGAGTAGCTCAGCCGGTTAGAGCATCTGACTGTTAATCAGAGGGTCGCTGGTTCGAGCCCAGCCTCAGGAGCGAATGCCCTTTACGATACCGTAAGGGGCATTTTTTATTCCCCCTCATTTTTAAACCTGCGTTTAACCGAAATGAAGGCACATTTCGGTTCGAGCCCATTCTCCTACGGAGGCTGGACGAAAGCTAAAAATAAAAATGCATAATAGATTGTAACCAGTTGTTTTATAAAAAGTTACTTACTTTTCTTTGCCTTAAAATGTGGTTCGATGTTTTTGAGTCTTGAAAAGTAATTACCATTGCCGGGTAGAAGATTTTGTTGAACAACCTTATCTGCTAAAAAGTATAAAAGATCTAAGTATTTTTCTGCTTCTACTACTGATAGGTTAATTCCTGACTTTTTGAAGTATTTAATTACTTGCGATGAATTGATGGATCTTTTCATGTCTGAAAAGCATAGAATATGGATAATTGTTTTCGATAATCGCAGATTTGCTACAAATAGACAATAAACTAATTCTACTACCCCAATATGATTGATTTATCCGAATGTTTGCCTCACTTGTCCTTTCTGTCAAGTTCTAATTCAGATAGTTTTGTGTTGAATTAATAATAAACAAAATGAAAAGAGATAAAATATTTTACTGGATCGCAACAAGTTTCGTTGCATTATCCGGGTTGATGGCAGGCATTATGTATTTTGGAAGCCCCTACATAGTGAAAGAGTTTAAAAATTTGGGATTTCCCAATTATTTCAGGATCGAGTTAGGAATAGCCAATATATTAGGTTCATTTGCCATTATACTGCCAATGGTTTCCGGCCGAATTAAGGAATGGGCTTATATTGGGTTTGCCATTACATTTATTTCTGCAACCACAGCTCATAGTGCTGTTGAAGGTATGCCGCAGGCAATAAGTCCGCTTGTATCACTCCTGGTTTTAGTTATTTCGTATGTTTACTTTAATAAACTAAAAAAATATAACACGATAACCGGCGATTGAAAAAATTAAGTAACATACCGACCTTAAAGGACGAGGATGGATTTAAGGTCATCATGTCTTACTTTGATCCTAAAGAATACAACAAGAAAAATTTTAATGATTTTTATATCCATGGTCTTTCGGATGATACCTATGAATTAAAAATGCCGTTACCGCCCCACCGGCAGACAAATCATTCAATTATCCTGGTGACCAAAGGTACGATCACTGCAAGTGCCGGTTTTGACAATTATACTATTGAACAGAACGCGATAATCGTTATACCGGCGGGGCAAATAACAAGTCTTTCCTCTATGTCAGAAAATATTGAAGGCTTTTACCTTCATTTTTCCGACGATTATTTAGTTCATAGCAAGGTTGACCTTTCAAAATGGCTTACCAGGCCGGTCATCAAATTCGCAAATGCTGAATTAGAACGTTTAACAACGTTACTTAAGCGAATGCAGAAGCTTAACGAAAACGAAGCAAATGCAGACATCATCAAATTGTACCTAAGTACTTTTCTTGCAGAGATGGAACAATCATCTGACTTTCGTTTGCGATTTAATTTTCCGGCCCATGAACGGCTTACTTTGGAATTTAAAAGGTTGCTTAATTACCATATCACTAAAAACAAATCAGTGAGGTTTTATGCGTCAGAATTGAATGTTACGCCCAACCATCTGAATAAATCAGTAAAAATCACATTAGGCAGGTCTGCATCCACCTTAATTGATGAAATGCTGATCCTGGAAGCCAAAGTTTTAATGCAAAAAAACAATTTATCCATCAGCGAGATCGCTTTTGAAATAGGGATTGACGATGTTTCCTATTTCGGCCGTTTTTTTAAAAAACATACCGGTTTCACTCCAACTGAATACCGCAAAATGATTGATTTGTCCTAGTAGTTGCCTGGCCAGTCCTTTCGGTTAAAATAGGCATCGGGTATCTTTGTTAAGATTTAAAACCCCGAAAAATTATGCGTAAGTTACTGCTATTCACCGCCTTGTTCATTAAGTCAGGCTCCGTCTTTGCCCAAACTACGGACACTTTACAAACTACAGGTGCCCATGCACAAGGGGCCCCTATCCCGATTGAGTTATTTTCCGGTAATCAAGGGTTCAACTTCCAGTTGATCCTAAGCAAACAGTTTTCGCAGACATCGAAGTTTGGATTCTTTAACGTGACAAGCTTTGCAAGCGGTTATACTGAGGCCAACCAAACAACTTCTTTCATATCGCAGTCTGGCCTGACTGCCGAAGTATGGAAAGGTATTTCAGTAATGGCCGGCCTGTCAGCTATGAGTTTTCCGGATGAACCCATGGAAGTAAGACCGACAGCAGGATTGCAATATTTGCTATACACCAGGGATTTTTCAGTTTTTGTGTTGCCGCGATTCGACCTGACTCAAACGTATAATTTTGAGACGCTTGCAGTATTGGAATACAAACCCATGTTGTCAAAAAATTGGGGGATCTATACCAGGGCGGAGGGGCTTTACAACTATAACACGAAACTGGGATATCATGACATAACCGAGATCAACCTGCGCCTCGGGTTATCTTATAAAAACGTTCAGTTCGGGGTAGGTTCGATCCTGGATTATTACGGACCAACCTCTTATAATGTAAACAACCTCGGACTATTTATAAGAACAGATCTATTTTAAAAAGAAAACACATGAAAACATCAAATCGAAGAAAATTATCTAAAGTACAATCAATAATCGTGTTTACGTTTTTGGTTTCAATTGCCATGTCAGGAACTATGACCTTTGGTTTGTTGTTAACAAGAACAGGATGGACAGCCGATTTTTTACAAGTATGGTTTTTTAAATATTTTCTTGTTGAGTTATGGCTTTCAATTCCAACAGGCTTTATTGTAGTCCCTTTGATTAAAAAGGCAATTGACGGTATAACAATAGAATAAAAGCAAGATCAATAATTTCGATTTTTGTAATTTTTGTCGGGCTGAAATTGGGACAAGTCAAGTTTCTCGCCAAAATTTCCAATTCTCCTAAGTTTGTCAATGAATTTTTTTGAAATCAGTCCACTGTCGGGAGCAAAAAGCCTCACATGTCTGTGGGGCTTTTTCTTTCCATAAAAATGGCTTTTGAGTCATGGTCATTATTTATTCCCGCATTAATACCTGTGAAACAATGACTAAATTAAACTAACTGGTAATGTAAAGAAAAACCTGCTGCCTTCGCCAATTTTACTTTCAACGCCAATTTCACCGCCCTGCGCTTCGATAAAATCTTTCGCGATAGCAAGGCCTAAACCGGTTCCGGAAACCGCAAAATCGGACCCGGGTACCTTAAAATATCTTTCAAAAACCCTTGGCAAATAAATTTCTTTTATTCCTTTTCCATGGTCTTTAACTGAAAATTCAATTTTTGCGTAGGAATGTTTTTTTACAGTTATATCAATTACCGATTCTTTTGAACTATATTTTATAGCGTTGGTTAAGAAATTAATTAACACCCATGCGGTTTTATCCGGATCGGCCCAAACATCCGGAAGGTTTTTAGGGCACTTTAGGTTAAGCGTTATTTCATTTTGTTCAGCAACAAACCTGATTGTTTCGCAGGCATATTTAATTATATTTTGAGGATGGGTATTTCCGAAATTCAACAATAATTTGCCTGTTTCAACCTGCCCCATATCTAACAATTCGCTCGTTATTTTTAAGAGCCTGTCGCTGTCATCATTAATATTATTGATAAGCTCCTTCTGGAAATTTGTTATGGTTCCATATCGCTTATCTTCCATCAATTTCAAGCTCATTTTAAGGGATGAGATCGGCGTTTTTAACTCGTGCGATATGGTTGCAATAAAATTGGTTTTAGCTTCGTCCAACTTATGAAACCGGGTGATGTTTTTTAGAAATATAAAATACCCTATACGTTTTGATTCGTCTTCATTTTTCCCCCATAAATTTGCATCTTCAGGGGCGTATATCTCAAACAGTTCTCTTATAAAATAACTTTCCTCGCCGTCAAGGTATAATTTCAAGTCGTCAAAATGTTCAAATTCATTGATCAGTTTAAAAAAGAGGTCGTTATCTGCGGCGGCCTGTTGAGCTGAACTGCCTATAATATCCTTTTCATCTATACCTAATAGTTTAACGGCTATGGGGTTAACGAATGTCACTGTCCCATTTTCATCAAAGCCGATAATAGCATCTGTTACATTTCTTACGATCGTTTCAACCCGAAGTTTTTCATGCGTTATTTTTGCCTGGTTATTATTCTCGTAAACAAAAAGCCTGGCTGCCATTTGGTTAAAAGCTTCAGCCAGATCCCAAAATTCATTCTTATAGGTAAATGAGAGGCGCTTATCGTAATTTTTGTTGGAAATTTCCTTTATGCCTGTAATAAGATCGTTAATAGGTTTGGTAACATAATCTGGAAATATGAGCAGGAAGAGAAACGCAATTATTAAACAAATTGAACTCATAAAGGCCACAATTAATATGGCCAGGTTCGCCTTATCTGCCGCCCTTTTGTTTTTATTCTCCATGGCGTTCATATTAACCTCCATGATGCCGTAAGAGGATCTTTGCATTTTTATCCGTAGTGCGGCAGCAAGAGTAGGGTTACTTAAAGACTCCCGAAAGCGCCTGAAGTCGGTATAAAGCGAATCTGCAAGTGCCTTTTCTCCTGTTTCTGTTATGTCTGCCTCTTCCCTTTTAATATTGTATTCAATTGTTTCAAGTTCATCGCTATTGGGAAGGCCGGGAAGATCGAGCACCTTGTTGATGTTCTTTGTGAATACGATCGAGGTTTCATTATTCCTTAAAATTGCTTTTGAATTTTCTGAAAGCTGGTATATATAATAAGTTGCTATTGCTGAACTTATAAGAGCTAACAGGAACAGAGAACCGATACCGGCCCTTAAATTGTTTTTAATGGTCATACAATTTATAAGTAGAAAATATTTGTTTCATAGGTAAAGGACTGAATTACATACCCATAAATGAATATTTGTTTAATGCAAGTAATATGCCATAGCCGCTATGATACTTATTTATCTTATTAATATATTGATAATCAAGATATTAAAATGACGTTGCCATTTTTTTTATGCACGATATCTTACCAATTCGGAATACCCCATATTCAATTTGGCAGGGTTTTTAAAACCAGATTAAAATATCATAATTCAAGGTTTACTTTTTTGCCATTTTGATAAAAAACCCTATCAAAATGATGCTCTTTTATTAAACTGTAAAACTTAAAAATTGAGCAATAGCCTTGAATTACAAACCTAAACGCAGAATTTAAAAATCAGGCACATTTTTGGCATGGTTAGTTTCATCGCTTTGTTATATATGTTTAAAATTTAAACAATGAATAAATAAATACCCCAAATAAAATGCTGTCTACTATATTAATTGTTGAGGATGAAAACAAATTCGGCGGGCTCTTGTCAAGGATCATAGAAGCTGAAGGATATAATGTTATACAAGCCCAATCTGCAAGGTCTGGTTTAAAATTTCTGGAAAATGAAGATGTAAGGGTAGTGATAAGCGATGTTAAATTGCCGGATGCCAATGGTGTAGAACTGGTAAAACGTATCAAGGACCTGTACCCGCATATCGAAGTAATTAATCTCACGGCATTTGGCTCCATTAAAGACAGCGTAAAAGCCATGAAAAATGGCGCCTTCGATTATATTATGAAGGGCGATGATAATGACCGTATTATCCCGATAGTAAATAAAGCGGCTGAAAAAGCTAATTTACAGTTCCGGGTCAGCCAACTCGAAAAAAAGCAAAAACAGCACTATACTTTTGATACCATACTTGGTAAATCAACCGCCATTACCGAAGCCATTACATTTGCAAGGAAAGTTGCACCCGCCAATACCACCGTACTGCTTTTAGGTGAAACCGGTACCGGCAAGGAAATATTTGCGCAGGCTATACATCAAGAAAGCGACCGCCGAAACAAGCCTTTGATAGCGGTTAATTGCAGTTCTTTTTCGGACGAGTTGCTGAAAAGCGAGCTGTTTGGACATTTGGCAGGTTCGTTTACCGGCGCTACAAAAGACAAAAAAGGCTTGTTTGAAGAGGCGGATGGGGGTACTCTTTTTTTAGACGAAATAGGTGAAATGAACATGGATCTGCAGGCCAGGTTGCTGAGGGTATTAGAAGATAGTACCTTTAACCGGTTAGGAGACTCAAAAAGTACAAAGGTCAATGTGCGTATAATTGCGGCCACCAATAAAGATCTAAAACATGAGGCTGAAGCTAACAGGTTCAGGCTGGATCTTTTTTATCGTTTGGCCGTGTTTACCATTCATCTTCCTCCGCTTGCAGAACGGACAGAAGATATAGAAATTCTAGGGAATTATTTTTTAAAAGAATTTTCAAATAAGCTTAACAGTAAAATTAAAAAGATGGACGATACGTTTCTGAGAGCTTTGAATCAGCATAGTTGGAAAGGTAATATCCGCGAGCTTAAAAATGTGATAGAGCGGGCCGTTATAATTGCAAATGGCGATACGCTTACTGCCGATCTGCTTCATTTTGATTTTTTTTCTGATAACCTTGAAAGTCCGGGTTTAACCTTAAACCTGGCCGCTATCGAGAGTCAATATATTCGCAAAGCAATGTCTCAATCAAAAGGCAACAAAACCGAGGCCTCACGGTTGCTCGGGATTGGCTTATCTACTTTATACCGTAAAATTGAAGATTACAAGCTGTAAAGGTCAACTTTGCTAATATTAAATCCAACCTAGGGTTGATTCACAATCATATCAAACTAAATTTTCCTTTCAAAACGTGATTATTTAACCATTAAAGTTCATCCGTTCGGATAATTTAAATACCATTTTGCGAAAAATCACATTTAAACAGAAAATAAGAAGCAGCAATGCCTCTTATTTTTTAGTAATATTAGGATTTTGTCAATTTTTTTAAGCTTTATTTCCCAAATTGAAGTGATTTTATAAAATTTCCGTCAGTTAACGTCTTTTTTCATTATCAAAAACTTAAAATTAGCAGAGTTAACTCTGTGCTAATTTCAATTTTAATAATTTCTTCATTTTTTTTATTTAAAAAAGGCCTGATAATTCTTTTTCCCTCCCATTCTGGCAATTCAGTGCTATCAATTTGACGGTATTTTGCTCTTAAATATATTTTGATATTCTATCAATATATTGATTTATAGGTATTTATGTTATTTCTCGGTCTATTGGCATTAAAGTGGCATGTAGGGTAAATATTAAAATTAAAATAACATAACTATTATCAATCCAAGCTTTAACAAGTCAAAACATGAAAAAACTATTTACACTCATTTTATTATTAGAATGTATTTTCCAGGCATCGGCCCAGACCACTGGCCCGGTTAATGAGCTGATGAAAGTTGATGCCGGAAAACTGAGATCAGATTCTATCCGAAAAGCAGATTCCATTAAAAAAGCCATGGACACGGCGGCGCCTTTGGCCTATGCCGACTTTTCGTGGGTTAACGGGCAAAACCGTCAATCTTCAAAATTACTGGATAACGCCTACTTTACAGGTGATTTTACTTTCGATGTGAACTATACCCAGTCGAACAATCACCCGAACGATGATCTGGTGACGGGATCGACTGCCTTAGCACGCAACGGCGAGGCTGACGTATCAATGATCGCTATTGGCGGCGATTTCCATTATGACAATGTACGCGGGCGTGTTATGTTGCAATATGGTACACGCGCTACAACAGTGCCTCGAAATGATTATAGCGCGTACAGGGGTGAATATGACCTGCCAACTGCCTATCGCTACTTAAGCGAAGGTTATGTAGGGTATCATTTTGATGTATGGCATGGTATCAACGTTGATATGGGTATTTTCATGTCATACATTGGTTTGATGTCCTACAATAACTTTGAAAACTGGTCCTATCAGCCATCTTATACTTCCGACAACACGCCATGGTTCTTTAATGGTATCCGTGTTCAGATGTTCCCAAGTGTAACAACCAAGCTCGAAGTTTGGATCATCAACGGATGGCAATCTTATGGGATGTTTAATAAAATGCCGGGCTTGGGTTTTGCGTTTGTAAACCAACCCAACCAACGTACCAAGATCATATCCAATAACTATTTCGGAACAGATGTTGCCGGCGCACCAGGTGTGAAAAGGTACCATACTGACGACTCGTTCGAATATTTATATTTCGATAAAGCAGATAAAAAAGGGCCAGGCATCAAACGGGTGGCATTCTCTGCCACTGCCGACTTCGGCTTTCAGGATGGTAACGCTCCTGGGGGTGTCGTTTATTCGCCCTTTGGCAAAAACGCGTCTAACTTCATGAGCGCTATGGTATACAACAGGGTTATGTTTGGCGATCAGGCAAAATGGGGTTGGACCATAGGCGGCGGCGTTATGTCGAACCCAAGCCGTTATTTATCAATAGTACCTCCGGGGCTTGCTACCGACTCATTTATAGCTGCTTCCACACCGGGTTCAAAAATGGCAGGTTGGGATGCCTCTACCACTATCGACTATAACCCTAATCAATTCTTAACCATTCGTTTCGAATTGGTACACCGCTTTATGGATATCCCTTATTTCGATGGGCCAGGCGGCGTTACTACAGGGCCAGGTGGTAATGGTTATCAAACCAACCCTCAAACTAGTTTCAATCCAAACTCATACATTCCGAACCCGCCAACCATTGTAAATGCACAAGGACAAACAGTACCTAATCCCAATTTTATTCCATTTGATCTGGTAAAATCTGACAGCAGGTTTATAATTGCTTTGATAGGTAGATTTTAAGATAGTGCACAGGCCGTTATGGATTTAATTATACGGCTTTAAAAAAAGACTTAAATAAACCCGGGTATCATTCATTGGCCTAATGGTACCCGGATCAAAAAAATTAATAGCTGATAAACAATTAAAAAATTATTAAAATGAAAACAATTAAATTAATGATCGCCATTTGCATTATGGCTTCTTTGTCCCAAAAAACAATTGCCGGAACTCAGACAACCGGCTTGTACCTAACTTCTGATGATTTTATTAACCATAAATTAAGCTTTGAAACAGACGGAAGTAATGGAGGCAAAATTAGACTGAACGGTTTTTTTGAAAGCGGCAAAGTGGTTGTTACCAATAATGGTAAAGAACAGGTTTTCTCAAAAAACGAAATATTTGGTTATCGTTCTAACGGCCAGGATTACAGGTTTTTTAATAACACTGCCTACAAAATATTAGATACAAAGTACTTTTATATCTATAGCTCTCCTAAATTGATCCAGCAGGGCAAAGGCCCAAAGCCTGTGGATACCTATTACTATAGTAGTACCGCTAAAAGTGAGGTTCAACCTCTTTCCATTAAAAACCTGGAAAATACTTATGCGGAAAATCCAAAATTCAAGTATATGGTAGAGGCTGAATTTTCATCAGATAACGCATTGGTGCAATATGATGCTGCCATAAAGGAATATAAGGTGAAATATATATTTGATCAAAGCGCTCAAAATAAATAACCAGGGAAGGGAATAAGTGCTTTTTATCACTAAAGCATTTATTGCCCCTGCTTACCGGATCCATTTAACCCCTAACGACGTGCTGCTGCAATTTACATTGTCTAATTACCGGTCATTTAAGGATCGCGCCTCCTTAGATCTTAAGGCTCATGCCATAAAGGAACATCCCGAAAATGTATTTTCTTCGGGATATGGAAGTCAGCCTGTAAGTGTACTTAAGTCGCTGGTTTTGCTGGGAGGCAATGGTGCCGGTAAAAGTAACCTGTTTAGCGGCTTTAGCTTAATGCGGTCCCTGGTTATGAATTCGGGTATTGAAACGGCAGGCTCAAACCTCGGCAGGGTCGAACCATTCCGGTTAAACACGGAAACTGAAAATAAACATAGCCTCTTTGAGTGTACCATGCTGATCGGTAACACCTGCTACCGGTACGGATTCAAATGCAACAACAAGGAGGTTCATTCTGAATGGCTTTACCTGACCGAAAAACGCCTGGAAAAGATGGTATTTATCCGGACAAAAAATGAATACGAGCTCATCAAGCGGTTTACACCGGCTGACAAGCACAAACTGCTCATGCTTGCTGAAATGACCAGGAGCAACGCGCTGTATCTTTCGGTACTGGCACAGTTTAATGTCGACTTTGCCCTGCAGTTATATCAATGGTTCGCCGGGAACATTGTAAATGATGATGTTAACCTGGATGATGCCATAAGCTATACGGCCGGATTGTTTGCCGACCCAGTTTACAGGCCATTAATGAATGAGATCATCGATAGATCCAGCCTTGGGTTTAAGGTAATTGAAAAGCAGCTCAACGAACCGGCGGGAAAATTCAAAGTAAATCATACGCTATATAACGCCAGAAATAAACCTGTTGATAACGTTTCATTTGAGCTGGGCAGGCAGGAGTCATCAGGAGTACGTAAACTGATCGGTTTATTGGGCCCACTGGTTAAGGTACTGATAAATGGCGGAACTTGCTGGATCGATGAATTTGATGCCAGGATACATCCTTACATTATTACCATGATCCTGGGCCTGTTTAATTCGATAAAATATAATAAGAATGGTGCCCAGCTCATAGCCGTTTCTTATAATCAGCAGATATTGAAAAAATTAAGACCGGACCAGATCATCTTTATGAATAAGGATAATTATGGGGTTTCATCTCTAGGTGCATTATATAATGAGAACTCCGATCCCAAAACAAACGGCAGCATTTATCTCCAGGCAGAACCTGAACTGGTAAAAATACTATAACAGCCGGGCGATAATTTTAACTAAACTATAGATCATGCTAATTAAACTTTCCAAAATAGGATTGCTTTCAGGATTAATGTTCCTTGCGGCTGAAATAAACGCGCAGACTCTTCCGGTGAGCGATAGCCTTAAACTAACTGTTAAACAGGCCGAAGACCTGTTTTTAAAGAACAACCTTCAATTGATCGCCCAGCACTATAACATAGGTATAGCCGAGACCCAGGTGATAACAGCTAAACTGTTCCCCAACCCCGATCTCAGCGCTACTACTGGCTTGTATGATACCAATACCCATAAGTTTTTTGATTACAGCGCTGGCCAGGATGAATATTCCGGCGGTATCTCTCAATTGTTTACAACTGCGGGGAAACGAAATAAAAATATACAGTTGGCTAAGATCGGCGTTGAGCAGGCGAAATATCAGTTTTTTGATTTGTTGAGGACACTGAAGGCTTCATTGCGCAGTGATTTTTTTACGATCTACTTTCAGCAGCAATCCGCTAAAGTGTATGACACCGAGATCAATACCCTGCAAAAGATATTGAAGGCATACCAGGAGCAAAATGCAAAAGGCAACATTTCCGAAAAGGATGTTTTGAGCATCCAATCACAATTATATTCATTGCAGGCCGAACTGGCCGGCCTGGTAGCGGGGATCGATGCCTCCATAAGCCAGCTCCAATTACTGATCAGGGCAACGCCCGGAACTTATATTGAAGCGGTATATAATTATGAAATGGACGGCAAAGACATTTTGGCCACAGTGCCTTATCAGAAACTGCTTGACTCGGCTTATAACAACCGCTACGATTTGAGATTGGCTAAATCGGCCGTAGAATACAACGATATGAATTTAAAATATCAAAAGGCTCTTGCCGTCCCTGATATTAACTTGTCTCTGGGGTACGATAGGCGCGGCGGTTACGTGCCAAATTACACCAATCTCGGTATTGAATTCAATTTGCCTTTTTTTAACCGTAACCAGGGTGGTATTAAACAAGCTCAATTAACAATAGACCAGGGCAAAGTGCAATTGCAGGGCCAGCAAGATCAGGTGGAAAATGATATAGCCGTTAATTATCTAACCGTCTTGCGTTATGAAAAACTCAGTAACAGTTTCGACCCCAAATTTAGGGCTGATTTTACCCGCCTGATACAGGAGGTAGTTAAAAATTATGAGGTGCGGAACATCGGGCTGATAGAGTTTCTGTATTTGTACGACTCGTATAAAGTAAACGCGATACAGTTAAATAACATCCAGCTTAGTCGCGTCACTGCACTTGAGCAGCTCAATTATGTTACCGGAACACCCTTTTTTAATCAATAATCATCATCAGGATATTTAATATTAACATGAAAAAACAACTTTATAAAAGCAGCTTAACTATTGTTTCAATAACCTGCTTATTGCTTAACCTGGTTTCATGCAAACATGAACAGGAAAGTGATGTACGTGCTCCTTATGTCATTCCAGATTCATTGATGCAGAACCTGGCCATCGATACTGCAAAAACATCCAACATCAGCTATGCCATTAAATTTAATGGCATAGTGGATTACAATACTGATAAGGTTGCCAATATTTTTCCGCTGGTGAGCGGTAATATACAGGATATACGTGTGATGCCCGGTGATTATGTACATGCAGGCCAGCTATTAGGCACCATTAAAAGCCCTGAGGTTGCCAATTACAACGCCGCCCTAATTACGGCCGAAACGAATGTTCGGCTGAATGCCAAACTGCTCGACCAGCAAAAGGAGCTGTTTAAAAGCGGCCTGGCTTCTCAGATCGATATCACCACTGCCGAAGTGAGTTATGAACAGGCGGTTGCGGCTAAGGTAGCAGCAGAAAAAATATTAGCCATCAACGGTAATAATAAAAACGGCGAGTTTGAGGTTAAATCGCCCGTTGACGGTTTTATCGTTCAAAAAAATGTAACCAACGATATGGCTGTCCGCGCGGATAACGGCGGCAACATGTTCACCATTTCTGATTTGAAAGACGTATGGGTGCAAGCCAATGTTTATGAGAGCAATATTAACAGCGTGCATGAAGGGGATCCGGCTGAGGTGACCACGATCACATACCCCGACAAGGTTTTCAAAGGCAAAGTGGGGAAGCTGATGAATGTACTTGATCCTACAACCAAGGTAATGAAAATGAGGGTGGTGCTTGATAACCCGGGCTACGCATTAAAACCACAGATGTTTGCAACCATCGCCATTAGCAATAGTGTGAATAAACAGGCCACAGCTATATCCAGCGGCGCGCTGATCTTTGATAATAGCCAATACTATGTGATCATTATAAAAGGGAAAAATAACATAGAGATAAGGCCGGTAGAAGTTATAACCACCAATGGGAAAACAGCTTATATTAAAAGCGGGTTAAAGCCTGGTGACAGGGTAATAGGCGCCGACGCGCTGCTCATGTACTACTACAACTCATTAAATAGTTAAACAGTCTATTATTAAATAACCCATAGATCATGAACAAATTTCTGAGAGGCATTATTGGCTTCTCCTTAAAAAACAAGTACCTCATTTTATGTCTTTCCGGGGTATTAATTATAGCAGGGATAATAACTTTTAGGGAAATGCCTATAGAGGCTTTTCCTGATGTTACCAATACCGAGATAACAGTGATCACCCAATGGCCGGGCCAAAGCTCCGAACAGGTGGAAAAACTGGTTACTATCCCAATAGAGATCGCCCTTAACCCGGTCCAGAAAAAAGTGAGCCTGCGTTCTATCACTGTTTTTGGATTGAGTTTGGTAAAGATAATTTTTGAAGACGACGTAAAGGACCCTGAAGCGCGGCAGCAGGTAATGAATTTAATAGGCAATGCCAATTTACCAAGCGGTATAAGCCCTTCGGTACAGCCCCCCACCGGCCCCACCGGAGAAATATTCAGGTACACCCTTAAAAGTTCTGTAAGAGATCCAACGGAACTAAAAACCATGCAGGACTGGGTGATAGACAGGCGGTTAAGGGCCATTCCGGGTGTTGCTGATATAGAAGCTTTTGGCGGAAAATCAAAGATGTATGAAATAACCGTGGATCCGGGAAAACTCGCAAGCTTAGGGCTAACCTCATTAGATGTATTTACGGCTATACAAAAAACCAATATTAATGTTGGCGGCGACATGATCGTTCAAAATAACCAGGCCTTTGCTGTAAGGGGAATTGGCTTATTGAAGGATATCCATGATATAGAAAATGTCATTGTCAGTAACAACAACGGCGTACCATTGCTGGTGAGCGATGTGGCTACAGTATCCCTGTCAAATGTGCCCAGGCTTGGCTGGATAGCGCGGATCAATGCGATAACTGATAAAGATGGCAAAAGAAAAGTAGAGGACGAGGAAGACGTTGTACAAGCCATCGTCGTGATGCGTAAAGATGCAAACCCTACTGAGGTAACGAAAGCGGTAGAAAAGGAAATTGACAACATAAACAATACGGTATTACCTGCCGATACCAAAATGGTGCCTTTTTACGACCGGACCACGCTGATAGACTACGCTACCCATACCGTGTTGCATAACCTGATCGAAGGTATATTGCTGGTAACCCTGCTGGTTTCATTGTTCATGTTTAACTGGCGAACAACGCTCATCGTTGCTATCATTATCCCCATGGCGCTGCTCTTTGCCTTCATTTGCCTGCACCTGATGGGGATGTCGGCCAATTTGCTTTCGCTTGGCGCTGTCGATTTCGGGATCATCATTGACGGGGCCGTGGTGATGGTGGAGGGTATGTTTGTGGTACTTGATCATAAAGCGGCTCATGTTGGGATGGCCCGTTTTAACAAACTGGCTAAATTAGGCCTGATCAAAAATAATGGCGCGCAATTGGGTAAAGCTATCTTTTTTGCCAAAATGATCATTATTACCGGGTTGCTGCCGGTGTTTGCCTTTCAGAAGGTGGAAGGGAAAATGTTTTCGCCCCTGGCCTACACCCTTGGCTTTGCATTGCTTGGCGCTTTAATTACAACGCTTACCCTGGTACCAGTGCTTATTAGCATGCTGCTTAATAAAAACGTACACGAAAAACGCAATCCATTTGTACATTATTTAACCAGCTTCATGCTATCGGGTTTCACAAAAGCCTTCAAATACAAAAAAACTGTAGTTGCGCTGTCCTTAGTTGCAATGTTCATCGGCTTGTATAGCTTTAAGTTTTTAGGCAGTGAGTTTTTGCCCAGCCTGGATGAGGGCGCGATATGGTTAAGGGTGGAACTGCCCTACAGTATATCGCTCGACAGATCAGTAGAACTGGCAAAACAAATACGTAAAAAATTGATGACTTTTCCGCAGGTGCAAGCTGTTGTGTCGCAAGTTGGAAGGCCTGATGACGGAACAGATGTTGAAGGGTTCTACATTGATGAGTTTAATATAAAGCTGTACCCCGAGGATGACTGGAAACCAAAGATCACGAAGGACGAACTCATCAAACAGATCGGCGCGAAATTCCCAGATCTTGATCTTAACTTCTCACAACCTATTGAGGATAACGTGGATGAAGCGGTTTCGGGTGTTAAGGGTTCTATTTGTGTAAAAATATACGGCGACTCATTAAATTACTCGGAACCTAAAATAAAAGAGATCTATAACATATTAAAAGGCGTGAGGGGAATGGATGATCTGGGCATTATAAAAAACACTGGCTCGCCCGAAGTTGATATTACCCTGAACCAGCAAAAGATGGCCCAGTATGGCGTGGCTACTACCGATGCAAATGCAGTAATTGCTATGGCTATAGGCGGCCAGGCAGCTTCTACTTTATACGAAGGTGTAAGGACATTCGACATCAGGATCCGTTTCCCTGAAGCATTCCGTAAAACACCTGAAGATATAGGCAACCTGCTGGTGCCTACAGCAAGCGGGGCAAAAGTGCCAATTAAGGAAATAGCGACTATAACAAAAAAAACAGGCCTTTGTTATTTGCTCAGAGATGAGAACGAGCGGTTCGCCACCCTTAAATTTGCGGTGCGTGACCGGGATATGGGCAGCACTGTTGCCGAGGCGCAGCAAAAAGTAAATGCGAAAGTGAAATTGAAACGGGGATACCGCATGGAGTGGCAGGGCGATTTCGTGAATCAGCAACGCGCACAAAAACGCCTTACTCAAGTGGTGCCGATAAGTTTGGCGCTTATTTTCCTGCTGCTTTTTGTCATGTTCGGCAATTTTAAAGACGCCTCATTGGTGTTCCTGAATGTGCCATTTGCTATTGTAGGTGGTATCGTTGCATTGATGATCACCGGAACCAACTTCAGTATTTCTGCCGGTATCGGGTTTATTGCCCTGTTTGGTATTTGTATCCAGGATGGGGTATTGCTGATCACCGTTTTCAAACAAAACCTTGAAAAAATGAAAGGTCAGCACCAGTCCCTTTACACCTCCATGAAACTTGGCGTAAATGCGAGGATAAGACCTGTGATGATGACTGCCCTGATGGCAGCTATCGGATTATTCCCGGCAGCAATTTCTCATGGCATTGGGTCTGAAAGTTCACGGCCGCTGGCAAGGGTGGTAATAGGTGGCATCCTTTGTGCCATGGTATTCAGCCTTTGGGTTTTCCCGCTCATATTCGGATGGGCCTACCGGAAAACCGATGAAACTACCAGGTAAAATGAATGAATAGTTAATAAAGGAATTGTTATTGGTGGATTTTAAGATCGGTACCAACTTTCAACCAATTTTATAAGATATAAATACCCCTGTTTAATAAATATTGTAAAAGGCGGTGCAACTTTTGAGTTGCACTTGCCTGATACAATTAAAAGGGATCAGGGTATTAAAATACAGCAAGTGTATGGCTTAACCACTGTGTTAATTAGTCTTTGTATATGGTTTCAAAAAATATAAAAAATGAAAAAATTTATACCCTTTGGCGCATTAATATTCATTGTAGCCCTTGCCCTCGTTTTTCCGTCTGTTAAAACTGCAACTATTGCAGGTAACAAAATAGATTCGGGCGATACAGCCTGGATGCTTACAGCCACTGCCTTCGTGCTGATCATGACACCCGGCCTTGCATTTTTTTATGGTGGAATGGTGACTAAGAAAAATGTTTTGTCAACCATGCTGCAAAGTTTTGTATGTATGGGGGTGATCACCATTATATGGGTTATATTCGGATTCAGTCTTGCTTTCGGCGATTCAATTGGAGGTGTAATTGGTGATCCGCGGACTTTTTTTATGATGAAGGGCATGCTTGGAACCGCAACATGGAAACTTGCACCAACAATACCACTTGTACTTTTCGCTATGTTCCAATTAAAATTCGCGGTAATTACGCCTGCTTTGATCACCGGCGCTTTTGCGGAGCGCATACGTTTTAATTCGTACATTATATTTATATGTCTGTTTTGTGTATTTATTTATTGTCCGCTTGCCCACTCCACCTGGGACCCCGATGGTTTATTAAATAAATTGGGAGTATTGGATTTTGCAGGCGGTACCGTAGTACACATGTCTGCAGGATGGGCGGCCCTGGCATCAGCACTTTATTTAAAGAAAAGGAACGAAACCATACACTCGCCAGCGAGGATAAGTTATGTATTATTAGGTACCGGATTACTATGGTTCGGTTGGTTTGGCTTTAACGCGGGCTCGGCACTTGGCTCCGGTACACTTGCAGCCACCGCTTTAGCAACCACCACAACCGCATCGGCAGCAGCTGCTATGGGATGGATATTCTTTGATATTATGCGCGGTAAAAAGCCATCTGTTATGGGGGCCTGCATAGGAGCCGTTGTTGGTTTGGTAGCCATTACGCCTGCCGCCGGATTTATTACTATACCTCATTCATTGATCGTTGGTATTGTTGCTGCATGCGTGAGCAATATGGTAGTAATTTGGCGTTCAAAAACATCTATTGATGATACGCTTGACGTATTCCCTTGTCATGGAGTAGGCGGTATGGTTGGTATGCTGCTCACCGGGGTATTTGCGCATAAAAATGTTAATAGTGCTAATTTGACCGGGAACGGGTTGTTTTACGGTGAGACTCATTTATTCTATGTTCACCTTATAGCATTAGTGGCCGTATCTGCATTTGCTTTTTTTGGTTCATTGCTTTTATTAAAAATTACAGATTCCATAAGCAGTTTGCGTGTTTCCCCGGCAGAAGAAATTGCGGGGTTGGATATTACACAACACGATGAAGGACTATAACTAACAAAGTATTAAAATATAATAGACTAGATATCTCTTTGATTTTTGTGCCATTTTTAAAAAATTAATTTTTTTGTGTATGCAGGAAAAAAATGCTCGAACATCGGCTTCCATAAAAATCACATATAATGATCATTCTTTAAAAAGATAGAAACGAAAAAAAAGCATCTTATCATTATGAGAATATTCCTATCAAAAATGAGGTATTCTTTTTTTTAAGAATTAATAAAACCGCCTTTTACAACGTTCAAATGAATAGTTTTTGAATTATGATGACAACAAGGCACTATTTTGGTAGTTGTAACATATCCAAAAATTATATATAATTTATGCTTACAGATAGTTTCGGTTTCAGCCTAATATTTCTACTCACACTTTTATTAGCGGTTCCACTCGGCGCCTATTTAAAAAAGGTTTACCATAATGACAAAAGCCTGCTCGATTTCCTGGCTCCAATTGAGAACCGCCTATTCCGGCTATGCAAAATTGATCCGGAAATATCCATGGGCTGGAAACAGTATCTGCGGGCCCTACTAACTATACAGTTGGTTTGGGTGGTGCCTGCCCTTGTTGTTTTAATGATCCAAGATAAACTAATGCTAAACCCGGCCCATGTTGGCGGAATGGAATGGTCATTGGCGGTAAACTCGGCAATTAGTTTTTTAACCAGTACCAATCTGCAGCATTATGCAGGTGAAAGCGGGGCCAGTTATCTTTCGCAGATAGCCGTATTTACCTTTTTACAATTTGTAAGTGCCGCAACCAGTTTGGCGGCTGGTGTCGCTATTGTAAGGGGTTTAACTAAGGAAACCGATACTGGAATTGGTAATTTTTTTAAAGACTTTTTAAGGTCAATTACCCGCGTTTTACTGCCATTATCTATTATCGTTGGAATTTTATTTATGGTAAAAGGTATGCCCATGACTTTTAAAGGTCCTGATAAAATTACAACGCTACATGGCGATACGGTTAATGTAGCTCGGGGTCCGGTTGCGTCGATGATTCCTATAAAGGAGCTTGGTTCTAATGGCGGTGGTTTTTTTGGTACTAATGATGCGCACCCGTTTGAAAACCCGGATTTTGTTACTCTGATACTGCATTTTGTGATCGTGTTGCTTTTGCCAATGGCTTTTGTTTTTTTTATTGGTTATTACCTGAATGAGAAAAAGTTTGCCTGGATGCTTTTTGGAGTAATGACGGCAGGACTGTTAATGTTGTGCATCCCCATTGTGAAACAAGAGGCGGCAGGCAACCCTAAAATAGCGGCGATGGGGATCAGTCAAAAATCAGGTAATATGGAAGGTAAGGAAGTTCGTTTCGGCGTTAATTACTCAGCATTTTATTGTGCCGAAAATGTAGCTATTCCAGCCGGTACGGTAGTGTCTGTTCATGATAGTTATATGCCATTGTCAGCTGCAGCCATG
>Ga0207019_1047_pt1 | contig 29290 bp, 25 predicted proteins | sample Alteio_BWMinCont_50_FD_153483 | JGI IMG/M metagenome (GOLD analysis project Ga0207019, IMG submission 153483) | Enriched cells from forest soil in Barre Woods Harvard Forest LTER site, Petersham, Massachusetts, United States -... | ecosystem: Environmental > Terrestrial > Soil > Temperate forest >...
TTGCAAGGTAAACAAAAAATCCTGGCGCTGTTGGGCGCGCTTGCCTTGCATCATCCTGATGCATCTCGCATTCGTTCACTCGCGCAGAAAATTTCATCAGAGACGGGTGCTCATCTTGGTTACATGACGAGTGGTGCAAATTCTGCTGGCGGTTGGCTCGCTGGTGCGATTCCGCATCGCATGGCGGGAGGGATGGCCGTAAATCATGCAGGACTTGATGCTTATGCCATGCTGCATAAACCAAGAGATGCATATGTATTACTGAATGTGGAACCGGATCTTGATTGTGCCAATGCTTTGCTCGCGACTGAAGCCTTAAGGCATGCGAGTTGTGTGGTTGCATTGTCTCTGTATCGCCACCCACTGCTTGAGGCGACTGCCGATGTGATTTTGCCTATCGCTTCTTTCACGGAAACTTCCGGTACATTTATTAATACTTCAGGGGAATGGCAAAGTTTTACGGGTGTTGCAAAAGCTTTTGCAGCCTCGCGGCCAGCATGGAAAGTGTTGCGCGTGCTGGGGAATTTTCTTGAACTTAAAGGTTTCGATTATGAAAGTTCGGAAGCCGTGAAACACGAAGTGCAAGCACTCATTGAAAAAATGCCTGCAGTGACTGCGCCTCTTTTTCATGTGAATGATGAGCATAGTGACAAAGGCAAATTATCTCGCATTGGTGAAGTCCCTCTTTATTCAATTGATAGTTTGGTGCGGCACTCACAACCATTACAAGATGCACAAATCGTGATGGAAGGGGATGTTGCAGTGATTCGTCTGCATCCAGAGACTGCAAGAAAATTCAATTTGCAAGATGGCGATTCTGTCGTTGTTAAACAAGCTTCAGCCAGTGCGCTCATGTCTTTGAAATCGGATAGCAGAATTGCTGAGAATGCTGCATGGATTGCGGCGGGTGTGCTTGCAACAAAAGAGTTGGGTGATTTGTTTGGTCAAGTTGAGATAGAAAAGGGTTGATATGCTGGAAAGTATATTTTTAATCGCAATCATCGTTCTGAAAATTCTTGGGATAGTCATAGGCCTTGTGGTGACTGTGCTCTATCTCACGTATTTTGAGCGCAAGGTCATTGGTTACATGCATGTGCGTATTGGCCCGAATCGTGTGGGGCCATGGGGATTCTGGCAACCTTTTGCGGACACGCTTAAACTGCTTTCCAAGGAAATTATCGTACCGAATCCCTCCAACTGGTTTTTGTTTATCATCGCCCCCATGCTGAGTTTTGGTGTTGCTCTGATTGGCTGGGTGGTCATCCCGTTTGATCAGGGCGTGGTACTTGCGAATCTGAACGCGGGTCTTTTATATACGTTTGCCGTCTCCTCGCTCGGTGTGTATGGAATCATGATTGCAGGTTGGGCATCGAATTCAAAATATGCCATGTTTGGTGCCTTGCGCGCGGCCGCCCAATCCATTTCCTATGAAATTTGCATGGGATTTGCCTTAATCGGTGTGATGATGGCGGCAGGATCACTGAATTTTCAGGAAATTGTTCTCGCACAGCAGGGTGGATTCTGGCATTGGTACTGGCTGCCATTATTGCCTTTGTTTATTGTGTATTGGGTGTCAGGTGTGGCGGAAACCAATCGATTGCCGTTTGATGTTGCAGAGGGTGAATCTGAACTGGTCGCTGGTTTTCATGTGGAATATTCAGGTGTGACCTTCGCCTTATTTTTCTTTGCCGAATACGCGAACATGGTATTGATATCGGCATTAATTTCCCTGCTGTTTTTGGGCGGCTGGCTTTCACCTTTCGAAGGCATTCCTTATTTGCAATCTGCTTTTGCATGGTTGCCAGGGCCTTTCTGGCTGCTCGCAAAAATCAGCTTTTTTCTCTATTGTTATTTATGGTTCAGGGCAACATTCCCCCGTTATCGATATGACCAAATCATGCGATTGGGCTGGAAAATATTTATTCCACTCACCTTGGTGTGGGTGGTGCTGATTGCACTTGCGGTGCAATTCCATTTAAGTCCGTGGTGGGCATAGTATGTGGCGTCGTCTTGCACAATATATAAAAAGTTTTTCGCTCGTGGATTTGCTGGGCGGGATGCGCGTCACGGGTAAATATTTCTGGAAAAAGAAAATTACCATTCAATATCCCGAGGAAAAAACGCCAACCTCGCCGCGTTTTCGCGGGTTACATGCTTTGCGTCGTTATCCTAACGGTGAGGAACGCTGTATTGCCTGTAAATTATGTGAGGCAGTGTGTCCGGCGCTTGCCATTACCATTGAGTCGGAACCCCGACCGGATGGTTCAAGACGAACAACATTGTATGACATTGATTTGTTCAAATGTATTTACTGCGGTTTTTGTGAAGAAGCTTGTCCCGTGGATTCCATCGTGCTCACCAATATGGCGGATTATCATTTTGAAAATCGCGGTGAAAATATTATGACAAAAGAAAAATTATTGGCGATTGGGGATCAATATGAAGCAGACATTGCCAAAGATCGCGGCCTTGACGAGGAGTATCGGTAATGACGGAATTATTGACTCCCTTGCATCTTGTTTTTTATGTGTTTGCAGCAATCGCTGTTTGCTCTGCACTTGCGGTGATTACCGTACGTAATCCGGTTCACAGCGTATTGTCACTCGTCATCACTTTTTTCGCCATGTCTGGAATCTGGATGTTGTTACGTGCGGAATTCTTGTCGCTCATCTTGCTGCTCGTGTATGTGGGTGCGGTCATGACATTATTCTTGTTCGTCGTCATGATGTTGAATATTGATACGGAAGGCAAACGCACGGGGTTTGTGAATTATCTTCCGTTTGGCATTATCATCGTATTACTTTTGATGGGATTTACCATTGCATCCGTCGGCCCCGAATATTTTGGTCTTGCGGAAATGCCAGCGCCGGTTGCGGAAGCGGCTAATTATAGTAATCTGCATCAATTGGGAAATTTACTTTATACAGAATATGCCTATCCCTTTGAAATTGCCGGTGTCTTGCTGCTCGCTGCTATCATTGCGGCAATTACCCTCACGCATCGTGGACCCTTGCGGCGTAAAGTGCAAAATGTTCACGCACAAATTGCGGTACGCCCTGAAGATAGGCTACGCCTGATTAATATGCCTTCTGAACCTAAACAAAAAGGCGCATGACATGCCATCTTTAACTGAGTTTCTGATTGTTGCCGCGTTATTATTCGGCCTTGGGATTGCGGGGATTATTTTAAATCGCAAAAATATTATCGTCTTGCTCATGTCTATTGAATTAATTCTGCTTGCGGTGAATACCAACTTTATAGCCTTTTCGTATTTTCTGGGCAACATGACAGGGCAAGTGTTTGTGTTTTTTGTATTGACGGTTGCTGCGAGTGAAGCAGCGATTGGTCTCGCGATTTTGGTAGTGTATTACCGCTTGCGCCACACGATAGAAGTGCAAGATCTTGATGAGTTGAAAGGGTAACAAACGTGGATAATTTTTTAATTTATATTGCATTGATAACGGCTTTATTGCCGCTTTTTGGCGCTCTCACTGCAGGTTTACTCGGCAAGCGCCTTGGGCGGCAATCAACGGGTACAATTGTTATCGCACTCATGGGAGTCGCGTTTTTATTGTCTTGTTATTTATTCAAAGTGTTTGTGATTGACGGCCATCCACTCGTGGATGAACCATTTTATACCTGGGCGACGGCTGGCGTTATGCGTTTTGATGTGGCCTTTTTACTGGATCGCCTGAGCGCGACCATGGTGATGATAGTGCTTTTTGTCTCACTGATGGTGCATATCTACACGGTGGGCTACATGGCGGATGACCCGGGTTATACGCGGTTTTTCAGTTATGTTTCACTCTTTACCTTTTCCATGCTGGTACTCGTTCTTGCAGATAATTTTTTACTCTTGTTTTTTGGCTGGGAAGGTGTGGGTCTTGTTTCGTACTTGCTCATTGGTTTCTGGTTTGACAGGGATGCGGCTAATCTTGCGAGTTTGAAAGCCTTCATTGTGAATCGCATTGGTGATATTGGATTTTTACTCGCGATGGCTGCTGTGCTCATGTATTTTGGAACATTGTCCTATCACGATGCATTCATTCATGTCACGGATGTCGTCGGCAAGACAATAACCATTTTGCCGCATCAGGAAATTTCTGTTATCACATTAATCTGTTTGTTGCTCTTCTTTGGTGCGATGGGAAAATCCGCACAAGTTCCCCTGCATGTGTGGCTGCCTGAATCCATGGAAGGTCCAACACCCATCTCTGCGTTGATACATGCTGCCACGATGGTGACCGCCGGTATTTACATGATTGCGCGCATGTCACCTCTTTTTGAATATTCAGATGCTGCCTTGAGTACGATATTAGTCATAGGCGGAACAACGGCTTTCTTTATGGGGCTAGTTGCCATTACCCAAAATGACATCAAGCGTGTGATTGCTTATTCCACCATTTCACAATTGGGTTACATGGCGGTTGCATTAGGCGCATCTGCTTACGATGCTGCCATTTTTCATTTGATTACACATGCTTTTTTCAAGGCTTTATTATTTCTTGCAGCGGGTTCTGTGATTATTGCGCTGCATCATGAACAAGACATGCGAAAAATGGGAGGGCTTGCAAGATATATGCCGATTACCTACGCGACCTTCGTCATCGGTGCGCTTGCCTTATGTGCCATACCGCCATTCTCAGGATTTTTTTCCAAGGACATTATTATTGAAGCAGCCAAATTAAGTCAGCTTCCTGGTGCGAGTTATGCTTATTATTGTGTGCTCGCAGGTGCATTTATTACGCCGCTTTATACTTTTCGTGCAGTCTTCATGACATTTCACACTGAGGATCGTACACAGGTCTCATTGCGCGGCAAGATTCATGAATCGCCTTGGGTGGTGCTTATCCCACTGATAGCGCTCGCGATTCCAAGTGTTGTGGCCGGAGAATTCCTGATTGATAAAATGATATTTGCGCATCCCTCACTGCTTGGCGACAGTATCTTTGTACTCCCCGATCATAATGTACAAAATGCCATTCCTGATTTTCATGGCGCTTCTCTCATGGCATTGGAAGCGGGAAAGACCTTGCCTTTTTGGCTTGCAATGAGCGGTATCGTGACTGCGTGGTTGTTTATCATGAAATTTCCGCGCTGGTCAGAAAGTTTTAAAAAACGTTTTGCCTGGTTGTACAGCATTTTAGTGCATAAATATGGATTCGATGATTTTAATCAAGTGGTTTTTGTGCAGGGAACACGAGAGTCAGGCGAGCTTTTCTATAAAGTTGGCGATGTGAAATTAATTGATGGCGTGTGTGTCAATGGTTCGGGAGGATTGATACGCTGGTTTGCAAAAGTCGGCCGGCAATTGCAGACAGGCTATCTTTATCATTATGCGTTAGCGATGGTGTTAGGTATTTTATTTTTTTTAGCCTGGTATATGTAGGGACCCTGTCATGTTTGAACAACTTCCCCTGTTAACAATTTTAATCTGGTTTCCGGTTGTCGGGGCTTTCCTGATTTTGTGCACGGGTAATGAGAAAAATGCCAATTGGGCGCGCGGCATTGCCGTTTTTATCACCGTCTCCAATCTTTTGTTGTGTATTCCCTTGTATCTTGGCTTTGATACTGGCCGATATGATATGCAATTTCTGGAAAATCATTTGTGGGTGAGCGCTTATCAAACGCGTTACGCATTGGGTATTGATGGTATTTCACTGGTGATGGTGATACTCACAAACTTTACGGGCTTGCTGGTCATTGTCGCCGCCTGTCAATCCATTAAAGTACGCATTTCGCAATACATGGCAGCGTTTCTGGTGATGCAAGGCATGATAGTCGGTGTGTTTTGCGCGATGGATGCCATCCTGTTTTATGTTTTCTGGGAAGGCATGCTGATACCCATGTATCTTTCGATAGGCATGTGGGGAAGTGCGAATCGTTCTTATGCTTCTATCAAATTCTTTTTGTTTACTTTTCTTGGCTCGATTCTCATGCTGGTTGCGCTGATTTTTCTCTACAATCAGACAGGCACTTTCATGATTCAGAATTTTTACGGATTACCTTTGGGCGTGCATACGCAAACCTGGTTATTTTTAGCTTTTTTATTAGCCTTCGCCGTCAAAGTGCCTATGTGGCCAGTGCACACCTGGCTGCCAGATGCGCATACAGAAGCGCCTGCCGGTGGTTCAGTAGTACTTGCTGCATTGATGCTGAAGTTGGGTGTGTACGGATTTTTGCGCTTTAGCATGCCGATTACGCCGCTTGCTTGTGAAAAACTCGCTTTTGTCATGATAGTCCTGTCACTGATTGCAATTGTTTACATAGGGTTAATTGCGATTGTGCAAAGCGACATGAAGAAACTGATTGCCTATTCCTCTATTGCTCATATGGGATTTGCAACACTCGGCTGCTTTATGGTGTATGACATTGTGGCAGACCAGCATGGTTTGCAAAATGCCTACATGAGTCTTGAGGGTGCCGTGATACAAATGGTTGCTCATGCATTTGGATCCGGCGCGATGTTTCTTGGTGTGGGATTAATGGCGGATCGTTATTACAATCATAGCCGCTTGATACGGGATTACGGCGGTGTTGCGCATACCATGCCGGTATTTGCTGCTTTTTTTATGCTATTTGCCATGTCGAATGTTGGCTTGCCGGGAACGGCGGGCTTTGTCGGAGAATTCATGGTGATCATGAGTGCCTTTCAAACGCATTTTTGGGTCGCCATGATTGCCTCACTCACGTTACTGCTAAGCGCCTCATACACACTCTGGATGGTCAAGCGCATCTTTTTTGGTCCCATCGCGAATGCTCATGTGGCGGCGTTTCACGATATTACCTGGATTGAAAAACTGAATTATATTTTGCTTGCTGCCGGTGTATTTTTTGTGGGTTTGTATCCGCAGCCGATTATTGACGTATTGCGCGTGACCATTGGGCATTTGTTATTGCAGAGCATGCCGCCTGATTTGGCGTTTCATGTGCCAACGAATGTGTTTTACGCGTAATTACAAACTACCGAGGTTCACATGAGTTTTGATTTGTCACAATTCACCGCTGCCCTGCCAGAAATATTTATTCTTTCCATGGCATGTATCATCCTGATGATTGATGCATTTTTATCCGTGCGTTTTCGCACAGTGACTTTTCTGCTCGTGCTTGCAACACTTGCTTCAGCGTTTATCCTGACGCTTTGCCAATTTGGTGCGTATTCAACACTAGCGATGCGTTTTGGTGGTCATTATGTCGTGGATGATCTTGCCGTTATCTCAAAATTATTTGTGTATATGTTTGCTTTTTTTGCCTTTGTCTATGCGCGTGAATATATAGAAGCGCGAAAAATACCTGCCAGTGAATATTATTTGCTGGGATTATTTTCAGTGCTTGGCATGTCCATCATGATATCGGCCTATAGTTTTTTAACTATTTATCTCGGTCTTGAATTACTTTCCCTGCCGCTTTATGCCATGGTTGCCATGAATCGAAAATCCAGTCATGCAACTGAGGCGGCAATGAAATATTTTGTGCTGGGTGCATTGGCATCGGGCATGTTGTTGTATGGCATCTCGATTTTATATGGTGTGACGGGAAATATTCAGCTAAATACAGTGGGAGAAGTTTTAAAATCCCATCAGGAATTTGTTTCAGTGGCCGCTCTCATTTTTGTAATGGCGGGATTAATCTTTAAATTTGGCGCAGTTCCTTTTCATATGTGGGTGCCGGATGTGTATCAGGGAGCGGCAACGCCAACCACCTTGTTTATTGCAAGTGCGCCCAAAGTTGCAGCTTTTGCAATCACCTTGCGCATATTGGTGCAGGCCATGCCTGGTCTCGAAACATACTGGGTACAAATGCTGATTGTGATTTCTGTGCTTTCCATGCTAACCGGCAATTTGCTTGCCATTGCGCAAACCAATATTAAACGCATGCTTGCCTATTCTTCCATTGCGCATATTGGCTATACCTTGCTTGGTATTCTCGCGGGGCCGAATTCTTCTCTCGGTTATTCTGCGGCCATGTTTTATATCGCAACGTATGTGCTGGTTGCAGCGGGTGCATTTGCGATTATCACCATCATGAGCCGTGATGGGGTAGAGCTTGACAAGCTCGATGATTATCGAGGTTTGAATGCCCGTAATCCCTGGCTTGCTTTCATGATGATGTTATTGCTATTTTCCATGGCGGGTGTGCCGCCCATGGTGGGATTTTTTGCCAAACTGGGATTGCTTGAGGCGCTGGTTGAAGCAAAACTGGTGTGGCTTGCGGTGCTCGCACTGATTTTTGCACTGATAGGGGTTTATTACTATTTGCGCGTTGTCATGCTCATGTACTTTGAAGAACCGGTGGAAGCGGTTGCCAACACGCCCATTGTGGTGTCATCCAGCATGATGGCGGCGATTAGCTTAAATGGTGTCGCGGCATTGTTGCTGGGTTTGCTGCCGAGCTTTTTTATCGATATTTGCAGGATATCAGTGAGCTAAAAAAGGGTTATCAACACCCCTGAACTGGGCCGCGTTCACGCATGCGGTAGATGAGATTCTGAATGGCTTGCTGCAATTCTTCACTCATGGCATTTCCGTTGGCGGGTTTGTTTTCATTGTAATCATCACGATGAGCGGTGTTTGGCAAGATTCCCTTCTTCATATGCTTTCCCTGGTTTAGACTATCAGGCTTGTATCCATTAGCCTTTCGCATGTTATATCAATGTGGGGCTTGGGTGGGTATCAGTTATCTGCACCCGAATGGTTGAGAGATAACGTACATAAAGTTGGTAAATGTTCGGTTAACCCGTCCCGTATTTTATTTTTGACTTATCCGGGAACGCTCTAACATGAAGTATTGCACCCTCTCATAGGCAAGTCACTTTCAAATAAATTGGAAGTGACTTGCCTATGAGAGGGTGCAATTCATTGAGTTAGATTGTTCCGGATAAGTCAAAAATAAAATACGGGACGGGTTAACCGAACATTTACCAAAAATGAAGTGATCTATATGCAATTAAATGATTTTAATTTTGAATTACCTGAAAATCTCATCGCCCGCTATCCACTCCCAAAACGCAGTGCGAGCCGGTTATTACATGTTTCCGGGAAGCAAGAGGGCGGCTTGCATCGTGAATTTACATCGGTGGTGGATTTGCTGGATTCGGGGGATTTGCTGGTATTTAACGATACGAAAGTGATTCCCGCGCGATTACTGGGCTGGAAAAATACAGGAGGTCAGGTTGAAATTTTGGTCGAACGTATACTGGATGAACAGCATATTCTCGCTCAGGTTCGTGCCAGCAAGCCACTGCAGTCAGGCAGTTATTTGCAGCTTGCACAACATCACATGCTCTCCGTCGTGGATAGGCAGGATCAATTTTATAAACTGCATTATGCGAGTGACAAGCATTCCATTCTTGAGATGATTGAATCAATAGGTGAGATACCCTTGCCGCCTTATATGCACCGATCGCCTGAGGAAATGGACAAGCAACGTTATCAAACCATTTATGCAAAACACAAGGGATCGGTCGCGGCTCCCACAGCCGGTTTTCATTTTGACGATGAAGTGATGGAGAAATTACAGGCCAAAAAAGTGGAGATGGGATATTTAACCTTGCACATTGGTGCAAGCACGTTTGCACCCGTACGTGTAGAGAGTATCTCTGAACACAGGATGCATGCAGAATATCTCGAGGTTTCTGCGGAATTATGCACAAAAATCGTTGCGGCAAAAGCGCGGGGCAAGCGTGTGATTGCAGTCGGGACGACAAGCCTTCGAGCGCTTGAAACGGCCGCACAAAGTGGAAGTTTGCAGCCTTATCGCGGCGAAACCAGTATTTTTATTTATCCGGGTTATCAATTCAGGAGTGCAGATGCACTCATCACCAATCTGCATTTACCACGTTCCACCTTGCTCATGCTGGTGTGTGCATTTGGCGGTTTTGATAAAGTCATGCACGCGTATCGTGAAGCAGTCAGAGAATCGTATCGATTTTACAGTTACGGCGATGCAATGTGGGTGGAGAGAGATTTGACGATAGCAGAAAACCGCTTATAATCATCCTCGCCTGAATGCTGGTTATTTTTAGTTTGAGCAGTTAAGGATTTGTTTTTTTACTCACACATGAGCGGACAGGAGTCCGCGAAAGCAAACCCGATCATGGATGAGCGTGTTTGCGGTGTGTGAGTAAAAAAACAAATCTTTAACTGCTAACTAAAAATAGCCAGCGTTCAGACTTAAACCCTCTATTTATAAGGCGAAGATACAATGGATCAATTGTTTAATTTTCTTATTCCCATGGCTTATGCAGAATCGGCTGGCCCATTATCGGGTGCGGGCTCGCAAGGCGGTGGATATTCCTTTCTTATCATGTTTGCTGTGTTTTTTGTGTTTATCTATTTTTTCATGTGGCGTCCGCAAAGCAAGCGTGCGAAGGAACAGCAAAATTTAATGGAATCGTTGGCCAAGGGTGATGAAATCCTGACTGCAGGCGGCATGCTTGGACGTATAGTCAAAATCAATGGGCAATATATTTCACTTACCGTTGCGAATAACGTTGATATTGTGATGCAAAAAACCGCTGTGGTGAGTGTGATGCCTAAGGGTACGTTAAAAACAATAGAGTAATTGTGCGACGGTTTTTTGTGAGTTAGTCATTTACAGCATAAATAGGATGTTATTCACACATGGCAGCAATAATGAATCGTTATTCACTCTGGAAATATCTTCTCATCGTCATCGTCATTGCCTGTGCTTTTATTTATGCAGCGCCCAATTTGTATCCCCAATATCCCGCTGTGCAAATCATGGGAGCGAATTCAACCCTAGTGGATGATGCAGTGCTCTCGTCAGTGAAGACAAGTTTGCAAGAAGCAGGACTTGCTTACCGTGATGCGCAATTTCTGGATCAGCGTTTATTGTTTCGGTTTGATTCCACAGATGTTCAGTTTAAGGCAAGGGAAGTCATTCAGCAGAAATTGGGAGACAATTATCTGGTTGCCCTGAATCTTGCCAATTCAACGCCGCACTGGCTAACAGCTATCGGAGCGGCTCCCATGAAGCTCGGTCTCGATTTGCGTGGCGGCGTGCATTTCTTGCTGCAAGTGGATGTGGATTCAGTCATGCAGCAGCGCATTGAAGGCGATTTGCGTGGCATAGGCCAGGCGTTGCGTGAAGAACACATTCGTTACACTGGCATTACCCGCAAATCGACAAACCAGATTGTGCTGCAATTTGTGGATAAAGAAGTGCTTGATGCCGCTTACAGTTTCGTGAGCCGTCGTTATAACGAATTCACCTGGGATAAACAAATACAAAATTCCAACATGAGCTTGACGGGGGTGTTATTGCCGCCTGCCATGTTCAAGGCAAAACAGGAAACGCTTGAACAAGCCATGAATACCTTGCGTAATCGCGTGAATGAGCTCGGTGTGTCAGAAGCAATTGTGCAACAACAGGGTGAAAGCCGGGTTTCCATTGATTTGCCAGGGGTTCAGGATACAGCGGAAGCCAAAAATATTCTGGATAAAACTGCCACACTGGAGTTTCGTCTGGTTGATGTAGAGCATGATGCGGGTCTTGCTTCGCGTGAAGGCATGGCGCCGCCCGATACACATTTTTATTCGTATCATGGTCAGCCTATTCTCTTAAAAAACGATATCATCTTGCGCGGATCCTCCGTCGTGACAGCCACATCTGGATTTGGAGAAGATGGCCGTCCAAATGTTTCCGTCCGTTTAAGCGGTGCGGGTGAAAGCAAATTCACGAAGACGACCGCTGAAAATATTGGCAGACCCATGGCGGTTGTGTATGTGGAAGTTAAATCCACGCCTAATATGGTCAATGGCAAACAAGTGATTTCGTATAAAACGGAACGGGATATTATTAGTGTCGCAACCATTCAAAGTGCGTTAGGCAACAGCTTCCAGATCACAGGTCTTAATGGTCCGAATGAAGCGCGCACACTCGCTTTATTACTGCGTGCAGGCGCATTGCCAGCACCTGTCACGATTATCGAAGAGCGCACCATAGGCCCGACTTTAGGCAAGCAAAATATTCATATGGGCGTGCTTTCCATAGAAGTTGGCATGGGATTGGTTATTCTCTTTATGGCGCTTTACTACGGTGTCATGGGTTTGATAGCCGATCTTGCGCTTGCCATGAATCTGGTATTGGTCGTAGCCCTGCTATCTTTGCTGGGTGCAACACTGACTTTGCCTGGAATCGCAGGTCTTGTGTTAACGGTTGCGATGGCTGCAGATGCCAACGTATTAATCTTTGAGCGTATTCGCGAGGAAATGCGGCGCGGCGCAGGATTGCAGGCAAGCATACATGCGGGTTATGAGCGTGCATTCGTCACCATTCTGGATGCCAATATCACCACACTGATTGTGATGATGATATTGTTTAGTCTCGGTTCTGGCATGATCAAGGGGATCGCGATTACCATTACTATCGGTCTTTTAACCTCCATGTTCACCGCCATTACCGGCACACGTGCACTGGTCAATTTTATTTATGGCGGCCGTTCGCTAAAACGCATTTCAATCGGGATTTAATTCAATGGAATTTTTTAAACATAATACCGCCATTAATTTTATGGCCCAGCGGCAGTGGGCAGCGATACTTTCCGTCATTTTATTTACGCTGTCACTGGTGTCTCTTGCTTATTATGGCTTGAACTGGGGTCTCGATTTTACGGGAGGAACGCAAATCCAGCTCAGCTATCAGCAAGCGCCTAATCTGGGAGAGATACACGATAATCTCGAAAAAGCAGGGTTTCCCGAAGCAGTTGTCATTAGCTTTGGAACATCAAAAGATGTTTTGGTCAGCCTCGTTCCCAAGGAAAATAATCCTGCGGTGATGGATGATGCAGCTCGAACTGAAATGACAAATCAAATACTCGCCGCATTGCCGGGCGCGAAAATGAATCAGATGGATTATATTGGGCCGACTGTCGGCCAAGAAATGGCGAGCAAGGGTTTGATGGCCATTATCATCGCCTTGCTGGGTACGATGGTCTACATTGCTTTTCGTTTTGATATGCGATTTGCCATAGGCTCTACTGTTGCACTTGTGCATGATCCAGTCATTATCATTGGCATTTTTTCCTTTTTTCATATTGAGTTTAATCTCATTTCTCTTGCAGCCGTGTTGACAGTGATTGGGTATTCGCTGAATGACACCATTGTTATTTTCGATAGGGTGCGTGAAAATTTTCGCAAGTTTCGTAAAGCCGATGCAGTGGATGTCATGAATCAATCGATTAATCAAACCTTGTCACGAACTATCATGACTTCTGCGCTCACCTTGATTGTGGTGTTTGCCCTCTTTTTCCTTGGCGGCAGTTTGCTGCATGGATTTGCGTTGGCACTGATTATTGGTATTGTGGTTGGAACGTATTCTTCTATTTATGTGGCGGGTTCGCTTACGCTTGCATTGGGTTTAACGCGGCAGCATTTGATTGTGGTGCCGAGAGAAGCTGACGAGCGGCCGTAAGTAAATCAACTTTGTATACGACTTCAGGAATCACACCATGCAGCCAAAATGGAATTTTTGCAGCATCCTCATTCTCCTTTCCACTCTCTTTATCACAAATTGTTCCCGTGATTCAAAGCATGAGGCACAAGGCTATATTGAAGGTCGTTATACATACATGGCGACGTCTGTTTCAGGTGTGTTAAAGCGGTTGTTTGTGGAGCGTGGTGCGAGAGTTAAAAAAGGCGAAAATCTGGTTGCTCTCGAAGAACAACCTGAAAGCGATTTGTATGATGCTGCTGTTGAAAATCTCAAACAATCACTGGATGCGCGTGATGCCATTGCCGCCAATTTGCAATATGCAAAATTAACTTACGAACGCTACAAGATTCTGGTTCCGCAAAAAGCCATACAGCAAGCGCAACTGGATAATGCAAAATCGGTGTATTTTTCTATGCTTGCGCAATTAGCACAAGCGAATGCAAATGCGACATCGACAGCAGCGACGCTTGCGCAATCGAAGTGGGTGAAAGACCAGAAAATACTATTGGCACCGGTTGATGCTATCGTCTTCGATACTTATTATCGTCCGGGTGAATATACGATAGCGAATCAGGCCATACTTTCTCTGCTCGCACCACAAGATATTAAAGTTATTTTTTATGTGAGTGAATCTGAGTTAAGCAGCATGAAGCTTGGGAAAAACGTTTTTGTTCGATGTGATGGATGTGCAAAATCCCATACCGGAAAAATCAGTTTTATTTCACCTTCTGCAGAATACACACCACCCGTCATTTACAGCAATGAAACGAATGATAAATTAATTTATCGCATCGAGGCAGAATTCTCACCAGAGGTTGCGTATAAAATGCATCCCGGACAACCCGTTTATGTTACTTACCTGATATGACAACGGATTACGTGGTGGATGTTCACGATTTGAGTAAAAGTTTCAATGGCAAATTAGCTGTTAACAAAGTGTCATTGCAAGTAAAACGTGGAGAAATTTTCGGTTTTCTCGGGCCAAATGGCAGTGGTAAAACAACGACGCTTCGCATGTTATGCGGCTTGATGATACCGGATTCTGGTTCGGGAACCTGTCTTGGTTATGACATCTTGAAAAATCCGGAAAGCATAAAACGTCTTGTTGGCTATGTGCCGCAATCGTTTAGCCTTTACAAGGATTTAACCGTTGAAGAAAACCTCACATTTATTGCACGCGTGTATGAAGATCATGATTACATGCGCCGAACCCGTCAAATCATGCAAGAATTGGGGCTCATTCAATATAAAAATATTTACGCGGGAAGTTTATCGGGCGGATGGAAGCAGCGTTTGTCTCTGGCGGCTGCGTTAATTCATGATCCCAAATTATTATTGCTGGATGAGCCGACGGCCGGTGTGGATCCGAAAGCGCGCCGCGAATTCTGGAATGATATTTCACATTTGACAACGCAAGGGATTACTTCTCTCGTCAGTACGCATTATATGGATGAAGCAGAACGCTGTAATCGACTCGCTTATATCGTGTCTGGAGAATTGATGGCGGAAGGAACGATACCAGACATCATGAAAAAAATAGGACTGATCACCTGGTCTGCCACGGGAAAAAATCTTGCAGAATTAACTGAGAATCTGCATGAGGAGGCAGGTGTTTTGCAAGTCTTTGCTTTCGGGAATGCATTGCGGGTGTGTGGTGAGGATGCAAGTCTTTTGCAGCAAATCGTGAATGCGCATCCGGATTATTCATGGAAACAAGTGGAGACGAGTCTGGAAGAAGTGTTTATTTATCTGGTGAATCAGAGGGCGGGAGAGGATGAAGGGTAGTATTTTGATGTGTCATTGTTGCATGGGGTCGTCGTTGCGACGAAGTTGATCCAGCGGTGTAGGTTGGGTTAGCGCGTTTTTTGCGCGTAACCCAACAAATCAAATTTCATTTCAAATAGTGCAGCGTAAAATTTGATTTGTTGGGTTACGCGCAAAAAACGCGCTAACCCAACCTACACCGCTGGATCATCTTCGTCACAAAAAGCGCTCCTCGCAACGAAGGCCTCCGTAACCAATTATTTAAAAAGAGACTAGCGTCATGCAGCAACGATTTTCACTCTATCGATTATGGGGTCTCATCATCAAGGAATTCACGCAACTTCGGCGTGATCGCAGCACCTTCGTGATTATTATTTTCATGCCCATTTTACAATTAACTTTATTCGGTCTTGCCATTAACACAAATCCAAAACGTCTTCCCACCGCATTAATCAATTCAGACAATGGGCCTTTTTCACGCACCTTAATCCAGCAATTGCAAAACACCAACTATTTTAAATTTGATCATTACCCACAATCTGAACGCGAAGCAAAAAAAATGCTGGCTACGCATCAAGTATTATTTACGCTCAATATTCCACCTGATTTTTCCCGTAAACTCGTGCGAGGAGAAAATCCTTCTGCACTGCTTGAAGTAGATGGCACAGATCCTGTCTCAGTTGCTTACGCCGTTTCTGCTTCCAGCGGCATGATGGCGAGTGCTTTTCAATATGATTTGATTGGCCCGCTAAAATCATTGAATCCTAAAGCAGGTCCTGCGCAATTACTTGTGCATACCAAATATAATCCCAGTGCAATTACACAATACAATATTGTGCCAGGATTATTAGGGACATTGCTCACCATGACATTTGTCATGGTCGCTTCCATGGCTTTAACGCGTGAACGCGAACATGGCACGATGGAAACCTTGCTATCGACGCCCATCTTGCCGCTGGAAGTGATTATTGGAAAAGCAGCGCCTTTTATTGTGGTGGGATATTTGCAAGTGATGGTCATATTAACCATTGCCATTTTATTTTTTAATGTTCCCATGATAGGGAGTTTATTTCTTTTACTGTGCGTGGTGTTGCCATTTATACTGGCCAATCTTTCCGTGGGCATGACTATTTCCACCATTGCAAAAACGCAACTCGAAGCGAGTCAAACCAGTATTTTTTTCTTCCTGCCTTCCATGCTGCTCTCAGGTTTTGCTTTTCCATTTAAAGGGATGCCGGACTGGGCGCAAGCTATTGGTAATGTGCTGCCATTGACGCACTTTATTAATATCGTGCGTGGCATCATGTTGAAGGGAGTAGGGCTTTCTGAAGTGTGGGTAGATTTGTGGCCGCTATTGATTTTTATGCTGGTGATGCTGGTGGTTGCATTAAAAAGATATCGAAAAACGCTGGATTAAATTTAACCTAACCTCCCTGGATTATTATTTGCAATTAACGCATGGCTGAATATAATGCGCATGCTTGTCGTGTTCATTAAGCTAAAAAAATAACCAATCAAGAGAGGAGTGAGTGCATGAATAGTCAACAAACACCCGAAGTAAAATCTGGCATGGAACGCGTCGAGAAAATTCTTCGTCTGGCTGATGAATGGGAAAAATACTGTAACGTTACGCTTCAAAATAATATTCGATTTGCTGGCGTGCAAGTTAATAATCATAGAATTATTCTCAACCGGAAACGACCACCCGTTGATCCTGCACTCTATCATGCTGACACTGTGCGGGAAATTGTAAATCTCATTACTCATCTCACTCAAGATAAAAATCAGTGCAAGTATTTCAGAGAGGGATTTAAAGAAATTCTTTCAGGCGAAGATCTCACGCGCATGAATAATCAAATAGAGATGATAGAGTATATGGTCGTTTATCAGATATGCCTGTTAGGTTCCATACTTGCCATGAACTATCATTACATGTCGCTTGATGATAGAAAGGGATATCGTACCAAACAAAGAGAAAATATAAATAAAGCTTTGGAAGAGATGAATATTTCCATGCAATTTGCTGAAGAAAATAAAGAGTTGCTTCTGAAACGTAATCAGGGCAATGAAAATATATATATTAATTATATGGATGAGCTTGAACGTTCCAGGAGCTCAATCATCAAGCGAAGTGATGAAATTTCACAAAAATATTATGCTAAAACATCTGACAAGAGTGACAACAAAAATTGCAATAAAAACCCCGGAAAAAAAGTATCACAAAATAATAATGAATCAATCAATGATCTTATTGTCAAAGCCAAAAATACAAAAAATATCGACCAATCAGTTTCAATATTTCAAAAGGCACTTAAGTTAGCCAAAGGAGTAAATGATTATAAGCTGCAACATGATATTGTATTGGGGCAGCAAACGAAATGGGCACAAAAAATCATGGATGACAGTTGCTTGTCTCGTATCGCCAGTGTCAATGAGTTCAATGATATTGCAAGACACATAAAGGAACTTTGTTCTAATCTGATATTAATTTCAAATTTAAAAATCAATGGCAAGCTGCCTTTGATTGAGGATGAGATGTTTGACGGCTTGTATATTACGTTATTTCAATTTGCTGATAGATTATGCGCGCTCATGTGGAATAAACATATTTCAGGTAATACCAAGCGACAGTCTGAACTGATTTTCGATGCTAAATTGTATATAGAATGCGGAGATAGACTTTCGGGTGTAATCAATGCAGATAAAATGGAGTTCTCTCTTTCATCGCGATTATCTCATATATCAAATCGCATTAAAGTCAGTGAAGCGAGAATGAGAAAATTGCAAAAAAGCAATCTTAAAAATGAAAACGAAAAATTAAATTTAGTTGAAATTGAGAAAGCGTACAATGAATTTCTTCCTTCGCTGCTTAAATCTTTTGAAGCGGATGATAAAGAGATGGATAGAAAATTAATATCCAAAAAGAAAAATAACGCTTCGAATCGCCATCATGGCAATACGAAAATATTTTCGAAAGACAATGACAACGACAACATTCACGAAAATGTTGATGTATTAAAAAATTCAGGCAGTCATGCAGCCTCGCCTGAAGTTATCTCCGAATTGTATAGAATTCATCATGAGGGCCTTTTGATTAAGGCTGTGCACACGCATAATTTGTATGAGCAAATTTCTGAGCATCGTTACATTGCCGATCATTATCGGTTGAACGCTTTGAAATTTAAGTATGCGGGCTATGTTTTATTAGATGAAACAATTGAAACACTTGAATCTGCAATAAGACATTTGCTAACTGCGATTGATATTATCAACCATCTTGAACAGAAAATGCGTGGCTTGATAGATGAGAGATTTACTGAAAATAAAGTATGGACGTATCATGTTTTAGCGGACAATCAAAAAGATTTAAATGAAATGCATGCCGCTCAGAATCAACTGATGGAAAATCTCAAAAAAAGTGCCAGGCAGGCAAGGCAATCCATGGGTGAAGAGCGCTGGCGTCAAGACCATACCCCTTTATCATGGAAAGCAGCTCTTCTTCAGCTTACTGAAGCGAGAGTAGAGAAATTACAGGGATTACAAGGGGATGTGCAGGCTGCTTTTAATCATTCCAATGTGCAGGAAACCATTGCAGATAAAAAAAGTGACACCGATTATGCAAACCTCAGGCTAAATAGTTTTTTCAGAAAAGTAAAATCACAACCTGTCCTGTGTTATTCATCACCGATTCTTTCAGCGGAAAAGGCAGAGAAGGAGAATAGAAGAAAGTCGGTGAGTGATTTTAGGAGGAGTGGGTGAAAATTTTGGCAAGCCAGCTGTAGGTTGGGTTAGCGCTTCTCAGCGTAACCCAACAATTAAATTTTATTGACGCAGCAGAATGTGGCGCAAGTGATGGAGTGATTGTTGTGGTTCGGTTGTTGGGTTACGCTGAGAAGCGCTAACCCAACCTACAACTTTCATTAGAATCCCGCCTGCACCGTCACTTTTGTTTTCACCGAGCTTGAAATAAAGCAATTATCATGTGCTTTTTTGAATAAATCTTCGAGCACTGCAGGCTGTGGTTGTTCCTGAAATGTAATTCTTGGTTTGATCACAACTTCTGTCATCGCCATTTTGCCTTCACTATTTTTTGCGAGTGTGCCTACGGCTTCTGCCGCATATTCATCAATGATTAAGCCTTTCATCGCTGCCAAATATAAAAATGTCAGCATGAAACAACTGGAAAGGGAGGCGGTGAATAATTCTTCTGGATTGGGAAGTTCTGCCTTGCCGAGAAATTCAGGCGCGCTGCTTGCGGTGATTGTAGATCCGCCGCCAAATTGCAGCTCATGCGTGCGGTCGTAGGTTTTGGCATTAAAGGGAGTGTCGCCGTGATGTTTCCAGGTAATCGTGGAAGTATATTGCATGATTGCTCCTTTTATATTGATGGCTATTCATCTGGTTCGGGGGCTCCCTCTCCTCCAGCGCTTTTTGCTGGAGGAGAGGGTTGGGGAGAGGAGGTCCCCAAACTCACCTGCATTTTTTGTCGTGTACAAAGCTATTCATCTGGTTGTAGTTGCGGCTTAATCGATTTTAACAATTGACGAATGATAGTGGGATTTGCAGCAACTACATTGCCGGTTTTAAGATAATCTTCCCCACCATTCAGGTCGCACACGATTCCGCCTGCTTCCTTGATGAGCAGAATGCCCGCTGCAATATCCCAGAGTTTTAATCCTATTTCCCAGAATCCATCTAGACGGCCGCAAGCCACATAAGCAAGATCCAGTGTGGCAGCTCCCGCGCGACGTACATCGCCGCAGGCAGGAACGAGAGACTCCATTATTCTTCCCTGGGTTGTATCTTTCTTGTTGGTATGCCGATAGGCAAAACCTGTGCCGAGCAGGCATTCTTCCAGGCGTTTGCGCTCACTGACACGAATGCGGCGCTCATTCATCTGAGCGCCTTTGCCGCGGGAGGCCGTGAATAATTCCTGACGGTTGGGGTCGTAAATCACGCCATGCTCTATGCGGTTTTTATGAGCAATGGCGATAGAAACTGCAAAGTGTGGAAACCCGTGAATAAAATTACGTGTGCCATCAATTGGGTCAATTATCCATTGATAATCATCCCCTTCCACGTGGCCACCTTCTTCACCCAGAAAACCGTGCGAAGGGTAAGCCTTGCGCACAATGGAGATAATTTCCTGCTCCACCCGCTGGTCGATTTCGGTGACGTAATCGTTAGGCTGTTTTTCAGCGATTTTGACCGTATCCATGCGCTTCATCGCACGTTGAATGAGATTTCCAGCGGCACGTGCGGCTTCGATAGCAATATTGATTAAGGGTTCACGCATAGGATTTAAAGAGCATCGTTTAGTATTTTAAGGGAGGCAATGATAAAACGAATGAGGCAGAGATGCCAGGGATAAATGGAATTTCTATTGTTCTTTTTAAGGTATCATTTATGATACAAAAATGAATAAAAAGACAAAATAGGAGAGCTATCATGAGTGCATTAAGTCTAAGATTACCCGAATCGTTGCACAATGCTGCCAAGGTTTTGGCAAAAAAAGAGCATATTTCGATTAATCAGTTAATCATGCTAGCCTTGGCTGAGAAAATTGCTGCCTTGGAAACCGCGGACTATTTGAATGCGCGCGCCAAAAAAGGAAGCAGAACAAAATATTTGGCTGTACTCAATAAGGCACCAAATACCAAACCGGATGATGAAGACAAGCTGTGATGGGCTCGGGATCATTATGCTAGAACGTACCCGTATCGTCTTAATCAATACCTCGCATCCTGGGAACATTGGCTCGACTGCTCGCGCCATGAAAACCATGGGTTTATCGCAGCTTTATCTGGTTGCACCGCTAGATTTTCCGCATCCCAAGGCGCTTGAGCTCGCATCGGGTGCGGGGGATATTCTGGATCAGGCCGTCGTGGTTGAAACACTGGATGAGGCAATCGCAGATTGTACCCTCGTGATTGGCACCAGCGCCCGTACGCGCACCATTCCCTGGCCTTTGCTCACACCTCGTGAGATGGTGGAAAAAGTGAAACACGAATCTCTCCACAGTCAAACCGCAATTCTCTTTGGTCGTGAACAATCGGGTTTAAGTAATGAAGAATTAAAACGCTGCAATCTCCATATTCAAATTCCTGCGAATCCAGATTATAGTTCCTTGAATCTCTCGGCTGCTGTGCAAGTGGTTGCTTATGAATTGCGTGTGGCGAGTCTCGATGCGCTCGCACTCCCGCTGGATGAATGGGATTATCGTTTGGCAACGGCAGAGGAGATGGAAAAATTTTTTAATCATTTACAGGATGTACTCATAGAAATTGATTTTCTTAAAATGAATGCACCGCGTAAACTGATGACACGACTGCGCCGCCTGTTTTTACGGACGCGCCCAGATGTGATGGAGATGAATATTTTACGCGGATTGCTGAGTGCAGTGCAGGAAGCGTGTAAAAAAAAATAAATTGAAAGTGACTTGCCTATGAGAGGGTGCAATTTATTGAGTTAGATTGTTCCGGATAAGTAAAAAATAAAATACTGGGCGGGTTATACCTGAACATTTACAAAATAAAAGGACAAGCGAATGGAATCATGTGAATTAACCATCTTAATGCCATGCCTTAATGAAGCAGAGACACTGGAAAGCTGTATCAAAAAGGCAAAAATGTTTTTACATAAAGAAAAAATCCATGGCGAAGTGCTGATTGCGGATAATGGCAGTACGGATGGATCACGCGAAATCGCTCAGCAACTGGGTGCGAGAGTCATCTCTGTTCAAACACGCGGTTATGGTGCTGCATTAAAAAGCGGCATACAACAAGCATACGGACGCTACATCATCATGGGCGATGCGGATGACAGTTACGATTTTCTCAATTTAAATCCTTTTATTCTGAAATTGCGTGAAGGTAATGATCTTGTCATGGGTAATCGTTTCAAGGGTGGCATCAAGCATGGTGCCATGCCCATGCTGAATCGTTATCTTGGTAATCCAGTATTGTCATACTTAGGACGCGTTTTTTTTAAAAGTAACATTGGGGATTTTCATTGTGGTTTGCGTGGTTTCAAACGTGATGCTTTTCAGCAGCTTGATTTGCAGGGAAATGGTATGGAATTTGCCAGTGAGATGGTGGTAAAAGCGACTCTCAAAAAACTGCACATTACGGAAGTGCCTATTCAGTTATTTCGAGATGGCCGTAGTCGGCGGCCACATTTGCGTCCCTGGCGGGATGGATGGCGTCACTTGCGTTTATTATTATTGTTTAGCCCACGCTGGTTGTTTATGACGCCAGGTCTTGTGTTGCTGGTGTCTGGAATTGTGCTCATGTCACTTTTGATGAGTGGGCCTATTGAAATTGGCCGTGTGAATCTCGATATTCACACCATGTTATTCAGTGGATTATTCATGGTAGTCGGAGTGCAGGCGATTTCATTCGGCATTTTTGCAACGCGCATTGCAGATTCTCATTCTCTTCCGAAGATCGTCAAATATTTCAGTATGGAACAAGGATTGATGGCGGGTCTTTTGTTGCTGGCAATGGGAGGAGTGGGATCTTGTTATAGTCTGGTTATCTGGATGGATCATGCATTTGGGCCGCTCATTCCAGCGGAGATGATGCGGATTCTCATTCCATCCATTACCGCATTGATACTTGGCATGCAGTTAATCTTCTCGAGTTTTTTTATGAGTTTGTTGACGCTTCATGGGCAAGGCGACTAAAAAAATATAAAATTATTCCTCACCGCCCAACAGGACACAACAATACCTTCTGATGAGTGACGACTTGTCTGTCACTCTCTATTTCTTCACATTTTCCATTGGGCGTGAGACCCCATAAACGCGCAGCCTTATACAATTCCGGCATATTTCTGTCTGATGTCAGCAAATATTTTTCGTGAGTGTCGTTTGTCAGTTTTGCCTGAATCAGATTAAAGGCAGCAGCATCCAGAAATATTTTTTCATGGAGTAATGGGACGCCAATAAAACGCCATTGCTTTGGAAAAAAGGGAATTAAATAAGATTGTGGTCGTGGATCTGCATTGAGGACGTAAGCACTGTAAGCGATTAACACAGTTGCATTGGGTGTATTTTCAACAAAAGCAGGCAATTTAACGTTAAAAAATGTGTTGTCATACCAGGGCGCTCTTACCATGGGAATAGGTGAGAGCGTGAAAAGCAATGCGAAAAAAAGCATAAATGTGAGAGTGAAACATATTAATGTGTCCTTCACCATGTGCTGGATTAAAAGATAAATCATCAAGGGTGCGAGCATTTCAAGCGGTGCAAGATAACGCGCAATGGAGAAAACCATTTGCCAGATAATGTATGAGAAAATAAAAAATGTGAATAGAAAGATGCGAGGATAGTCTTTCTGGGGGCTCGCGCGACGCAGTAAGCATTTTATGGCTGTCAAAACCAATAACACATAGAGAATTAGAAAACGAAAATCCCTGAATGGCCCATCCGCTGTGCGGCCGTCGAAGGAAAAATAAAATGGATAGAATAGGGATTCGGTGAGTGTCTTGGGAAGAAATCGTTCATCTCGCCAATCAATCTGTGAAAAATCCGGCGAGTGAAAAATGCGGTTAAAGAAGGGAAAAATCGGATTATGATGTTCGTGCCACATCATTATCATCCAGTAACCACTGGTAATGAGCATGCCAATGGCAAGGCCGATACCGAACATAAAAATGGATTTTATTTTAAGATGAAATGAAATGGGGAGAAGCAGCATTGCAATCATGGCGCCTGCAATGTAGATTCCGGCAGTTAATTTTAAGCCAAAACCCAAGCCCAGAATGATGCCCGCAAGAAATTGATAACGGTGCAGCGTTAATAAAACACATGCCAGTACAAAAATGCTAACCAGATTATCATTTTGAAAAGATCCTATGCCAGGTAATGCAGTTGGCCCGCATAGGCCAAGCAGCGCAATCACAAAAGCAAGACTGTTTTTGAATCTGTCCTGCAAAAAATATTTCGCAATGAGAAATAGTAACCAGAGATTCACGCCGTGTATTGCGCCCAGAATAAATTCACTCATGCGCGGTGTGAATGTTTGAATGAGAAAATACGAAAGTAAATCTATCGTGGGATTGATGTATTGATGGATGTTGGAATTTGGCCAGTAATCTTGCGTGTAACGCGAGTGTAATAAAGCAAACGGATTATAGAAATGATAATTCGCCAAATCCCAGCATAATTCTTTGCCAAATAAAACGGATATTCCGCCGCAGAGTAACATGGAGAAGAAAAGAATATAGCGGGTGGATAATGCCATTTTGAAATTCCTTTTAAACTATTCGTGTATGTAAATCGTCGTTGCACGGAGGTCGTCGTTGCGAGGAGCGCTTTTTGCGACAAAGCAATCCAGTCTTGGACTTGGCTTTTAGGCCAAATCTACTTTTCTAAAACAAAGTCCAAGACTGGATTGCTTTGTCGCAAAAAGCGCTCCTCGCAACGACGACCTCCGTGCAACGATCTCCGACAACGACGATGCATTTGCAACAACACCATAGAAACCTTCTTCTCAAAACATCAATTTTTCCCATTCATCCTGCTGAAATTCCGGACTTAAAGCATAGCGTTTTCTTGCTGGAATTAATTTTAATCGATACGCACTGTCCGCATTGGAAATCAAATGTCCTTTTTGCAAATGAATAATAGAACCCTGTGCATAACGGTGTTCATTTAATTCGACGAAGTGGCCAGGACTTGATGCAATTAAATAGTTGCCCGTGAATTTAATGGTAATAATGCGCTGACCTTCTGAAATGCGCGGTGCATATAAATAAATACTTCCCCACCAGTGTTTGTATTCTGAATGGAGATAATTTTTAATTGGCAGTGGCAAGGCATGCATGCGGTAATTGTTGACATAAAATTTGACTGAGGAAGCCTGCAGTGCGTGTATGACGCTTGCGATATTCGCATGTGGATCTTCATACAATGATGCCAGCATGACTTCTTTTAATTCGGAAGTGGGTGCGTAAAGATAGCTGACTGCGGGACCCATTAAATGCCTAAGACCCGCGATGGGTTGTGTTTTGTTATAAATCAGTTCGATTCCGGCAACATAATCCCCGCCTTCTTGCAGGAGTGAGTGTATCGTTTGAATATGTGCTTGCTGATAGTTGCCATTCAGCCAGATTATTTTGGCGGGCAGTAGTGAGAGAGGATAGATAAATCCCATGAATAAACTGGTAAGCAGTAGGATTCGCCCGTGTAAAACCGCCATTTTTTGAGTGCTCACATAAAGGATGAGCGATATGGGAATAAGGCAAATGAATAAATAAGGCAAGGGTAAATTCAAGGTAGTCGTGAGCATGACAATACTCATTAAGTAACATGCAAGCATCATCCATACATAAGACGGCTTGATGAGAAAGCGCAAAGGATGTGGCGTGGAAAATAATCCTATAAACCAGGTGATCAATGCAGCATACAAGATAAAAAATACGGGGATAGTGACTTGCATATAATAGGGAAACACTTGTTTGTAGGGAATTAAACACCCTAAAATAACCAGCGAAAAGATGACGACAAGCTGGCGTTGGGAATAACTTTTGTCGTCATCATAGGTGATGAATAAACTGAAAAACGATATCGGCCACAATAAAAATAAAAGAGGATTGTAAAGAAGAATGGTATGCCAGAATAATGTCCTCGTGTCATTGTACCAGGAAAGATGATACATGGCGGAAGCTTCATGAAAAACGCTATTCATCACCGTATTCCAGTCGGAAATCAGTGACCAGAAACTGAGATACAGCAAAATGATAATAGCGCATGCCGTGTTAAATAGAATAATGGGTTTAATCGTTTTCAGTTGGCGCTGATACATCAGCCAATGTATGAGAAGTGCTGCGTTGCTTGCAAATACATACCAAATGATTTTTTGTGTGGTAATGAATCCTAGACCTATCAATAATCCTGCCAGTAAGTAACGTTTCTCCAGTAACAAAAGCAAGGAAAAAAAACCGAGCCAGTAACCTGGCAAATCAATCCGTAATTGTGTGGAGTAAGAGAGTACGATTTCGCTCGCAATTAAAATCGCGAGGCTGCTCAAGATACTGGTTCGTGAAAAAAAGCGGCTTAACCACAGTGATGAAGCGAATAAAATAATCATGTTGAGAAGGGCAAGATAATCTTTCGTTAATAATAATGTTTGCAGTATGCCGCGGCCAGATAACAACGGCGGGAGTAATAAATAATAACCGAGTATGGTTTTATAAGGAGCGAAGTCGCGATAAGGCAAGCCGCTTTTGAATTCATAAATGCGATGAGCAAACCAGAATTCATCCACAGACAGCATGGCGTAGTGATTGTAAAAGAGTTCGATGGCGAGATAACTTACGCACATGCAAAAGAGCAATGGGAGAAATAAGGCATGGGGTTTGTGCATGGATGTCATGGTGTCTCGTCCTTGATTTATATAAGGATTTGTCAATATTTAACTTTTTGTGCTAGAATTGTCCGTTCTTGCGCTTTACGAATGAGCATATAAACATAAACTAAAACAATTAAACAAGCGAGGAGCACCCATGCATCATCAAGATATTCAGCTAAATATAAACAATATTCACAGTATTACCAGTGCAGAGCTTTTAGTGTATTTGCAGCAACCCATGATTACGCTCAGCCATCTTGATTGCATTCTGTTTCGTCAGGAAATATTAATTCGTGAAAATAACGGTGATGTGAATGAAGCAAACCGATTGCAGCGCATTTCAGACAGGTTAAAGGAAATTACCTCCAGAAGAGCGCTAAGCATGATTCAGAGCAGAAAGAATCAAAGAAACATGAGAAGGGAAGATGCGCCTAACTCTTTAACTCTTAAAAATGAAACGCCACCAGTACATCCATTAGAAATAAAGGACATTCTGTTAAAGATCATGAATTATTTTTCATTTGAGGATCGCCAGTTTTTCAAGTCTGTTTCAAGCTACTTTGAGCAAGTTATTAATGAGATGCCGATTAAGGAGAAATTTCTTTTTTGTGAGCAGGGTTTCATTATTTGTATCGATAGATTGCATGAATATCAAACTGCACCTTCTTACAAACAGTTGCAAGCAAATAAAAATCTGCGAAAATTTGCGAAGGAAAGTGATGGCTTGACGAATTTTTATGTTGATAAAATGAAAGCTGAGGCGGAAAAGAAAATTCCTGTCATCTTCAAGGGACATAGATTTTTTATCACAATGAGTGTGCTTATCGTCCTGGCACAGCTTTGGAGTGCTCCTGAAATTAAGCGTCAGCAGGATAGTCATCACACGCATCCGGCGCGTACTTCCAATAACAGTATGCTTGGGACAGAGTTAATGTTAGCGCTGTTTATTTACGCATTGCGCACCGTATATTATTCATATCAGCAATATACCGCTCGCAAGAATGCCCGCCAGTTGTTTGGATTTTTTGTGGATGAAAGCAGTGAAAGTAAGGTTGAATCAATAGCAGATGAAAATCTGATACGTAAATTTCGAGTACTGTAGGTTGGGTTAGCGCGCTTTTTGCGCGTAACCCAACAAATCAAATTTCATTTTATTTTTTGATTTTGAAATTTTCAGGCTATCAAGGACAATAAACTTTGATTTGTTGGGTTACGCGCAAAAAGCGCGCTAACCCAACCTACAATGCTATGCCCACAACTTTCCAGAATGCTTTCTTGACTGGCACATCCACTCATATATAGAGGCCGCACCAAAACAGGTTTTGTCAATATCCAGTTCTATGTGCTAGAATCACCCACTTTTTGAAAAATTATTAAACGAGCGAGGCACATCCATGCAGCATCAAAATATTCAACATGCAGCTATATATGACAATCAAAACATTTCGAACTCCACAAGCGTTGGGCTGGAAGAATATCTGCGGCAACCCATTATTACGTATAAGCATATAGATGAAATCGCGAGGCGTTGTCATGGGTTATGCGATCGTAATAATGGAGGCGATGTGGAAGAAACACAGCGACTACAGCGTATTCAAAATAAAATAACTAAGATTGTACAAGCAATAAATCGTGGTAAGAAAAATCTAATAACACTTAACAGGGAAGATGAGGAGCTTCAGTATTCTGCATCAAATCTTGCAAGTAAGTCACTGGAGATGGACGATGTAATATCGTTGTTCATGCGCTATTTTTCATTTGAAAATCGCCAGCTTTTAAAGTCTGTTTCAAGGAGATTTGAGCGTGTGATCAATGACATGCCTCTTAATGGAAAATTTCTTTTTCGCGAGCATGGTTTCATTATGTGTATCGATGAAATGCATGCATATATCACTCCACCGACTTACAAGCAGTTACAGAGAGATAAAAATCTGCAAGCGTTTATGGAAGAGAATGATGGCTTGCTGAAGTTTTATCTCGAGCAAGTTGCAATCGATGAGAAAGGGAAAATTAACTGTATGTTAAAGTGGCCTGGTCTTGTGGGGTTATTTTTTGCATTATTCATGCTGGTTGGCATCTCTGTTGCATACCCTTCTGCATTTATGTATAGCAAGAGTCTCAATCATACCGAGCCAACCGACGAGGAGGAGGGACTGTTGCTGGCTGTCGTCTTCGCGGCTGCGATTGGGATACCATCCGTGATAACCGGGTTGACGGCTATGTCGACGTATACATATTTGGCATACCAGCAATATACCGCTCGCAAAAATGCTCGTCAGTTGTTTGGATTTTTTGTGAATGAAAGTAATGAAAGAAAGGTTGAATTAATCGCGGATGAAAATCCGGGAACGATTATTTCATTCGATGAAAGAAATCTCAATAAAGATAATAGCGATGATAGCGACAGTGAACTTTGGCCATTGGCAGAGGTGTCAACGACGACTACGACATCGACGTATTCTAAAAAGTATGGGGGTGTTTAAGCTCAATTTATTCAGTATGTTACGCTTCAATATGGTTATAATACAGACCATTTTTTTGAAAAAATGGTCGTAAGTATACCCATTTATTTGCATTATTGGTCGAAAGTCAGGTCATTTAATAACCATAATACGTTATAGCAAATAAATTCCCATGAAAACGACTGGACTTTCACTGTAATTTTGTCTATTTTGTACACACTAAAATTATTCCAGTTTTAATCCATCTCATGAAAC
>Ga0207019_1048_pt1 | contig 29243 bp, 17 predicted proteins | sample Alteio_BWMinCont_50_FD_153483 | JGI IMG/M metagenome (GOLD analysis project Ga0207019, IMG submission 153483) | Enriched cells from forest soil in Barre Woods Harvard Forest LTER site, Petersham, Massachusetts, United States -... | ecosystem: Environmental > Terrestrial > Soil > Temperate forest >...
CAAATTCCTGCGTGGTAGATTTGCGGGCTTCTGGTGTCCCACCGAAGCAATCAAAGGTGAATAGTTTGAAGCTATCATTTGCTGGATTCCGGGAAACGGCTGCCACCACCACGGCAAAAGTTAGATGGGAAGCCGCTCCGGAGACGGTGCGAGTCCAGAGAACTGCCTGGGACCTTGTGAACCACCCAGGGATCAGAATATTGCTCGTCTCGGCGGCGGTGCTCGTTCCCTGTTTCTGGCACCAGCGCATCGGGGCGGGGGACCTACGGAGTCACATATACAATGCCTGGCTCACTCAACTGATTGAGCGAGGACAGGCACCCGGCCTGTGGGTCGCGTCCAAGTGGGATAACGTGCTGTTTGACAACCTCCTAAGCGCTTTATTGAGAATCTTTAGTGCTCAGGACGCAGCACGGATTGGCGCTGGAATCGCGGTTCTAGTTTTCTTTTGGGGTAGCACGGCGTTCGTCAGCGCGGTCGCCGGGCGCAACGTTTGGTCAGTTGCGCCGCTAGTAGCGGCTGCCAGCTACGGGTGGACGTTTCAAGAAGGATTGCTGAACTATTACCTTTCAATTGGTTTCGCGTTTGCCGCGTTGGCCCTCTTTCGGGGTCAAAACCCTTGGCGATGGGCTGGCATCGCTATTCTCGTCCCTCTAACTTTCCTGGCACACCCTTTAGGCACAGCTTGGATGGTGGGAGCTGCAGTCTATTTAGCGATCGCGAGAGTAGTTCCGCTGCGGCTGCACTTGCCCATGGTTCTTGTCGCAATCGCTTTCCTGGCAATCTTGCGTTTGGAACTTCACACTCATTACGTTGTTGAATTCCCCTCAACCTCGGTCGTCTTCAATTTGCTTTTTTATAATGGACTCGATCAACTCATCTTCAGCAAACGCTATCTCATACCGGTGCTGCTGCTCATTGTTTCTTTTATCGCCTTGGCTGCCGTAGAGATTGTGAGGCGGAGGGGCTTGCCTGGGCTGTTGGCTGAATGCGCCATGCCGCTAGAACTCTATTTAGTGGTGCAAGCAGCAGTTCTTTTGCTTCCCAACTCCATCCACTTGCCCCAGTATCCGGCTCCGATTTCTGCACTGACCACCCGGCTCACCCTGATTTCGGCGGTGCTTTTGTGGTGTTTGTTGGCGAGCATCCGCCCGCCGGGATGGCTGCTCTCGGTGTCATGCGTTTTAACCGCAATCTTCTTTCTGTTCCTGTACCAAGACACTGCCGTTTTGAATGGCATGGAAAAGCAGGTGCAGCGATTGGTCCAAAGTATTCCCGCGGGGCAGCGGGTCATAGCGACCATTGGCGCCCCTCCAAAATTCCGCTTTTCCGTGAAACACATGGCCGACGTTTCGTGCGTCGGCCACTGCTTCAGCTACGGAAATTACGAGGCCCCTTCCGGCCAGTTTCGCGTGCACGCGTCGCCGGGAAACGCGTTTATTGTTAGCGATATCCATGATGCGACCTTGATGGAGGAGGGACGCTATGTTGTGCGGCCAACTGACCTTCCTTTATATCAACTCTACCAGTGCACTCCCAAATGGACAGAGCTGTGCATCCTTCCCCTGAAGGCGGGTGAGACTAACGATCAATACGGGGTTCACCCTGAAAGGCAAATAGTGCCTGGGAAAGAACCGTGAAACCAGAATCCGCACGCGGCGCGCGGTAAATCGAGTTGCAAAACATTCGTCAAACTGTATCCCGTCGTTCACATACTTACCCTATCGTCTCGCCATCCTATTTGGAGCCCAGAAGCCTGCTGACTCGAGAAATCCCTGGAGAACTTGTAAGTCTTATGAAGCACTATCTCTCTGCGTTGCTTTGTTTGGCTATCCTCGGCTGGTGCTCAGCCTGTAACTCGTCCTCGGGCTCTCCTGGGTCCACTCCCTTCGCAGTCAATGTTACCGGCAGCTTCGCCAACATCTCGGTTGGCGGCGCGCCCGTCACTCTCACTGCTTCCGTGTCCGGTGACCCGAGCAATAAAGGAGTCAAGTGGGCTCTCTCTGTCGCCAATACCAGTTGCTCACCCGCTTGCGGCACTCTTGTACCTGTCGCTGGCTCCCCGACAGTCTCGGCTGTCTATACTCCTCCCGCTTCTCCACCTGTCAACGGCGAGGCCACTATCACCGCGCGCTCGATCACCAATGACGGCGCGGTCTTCGTTTTCAATTTTCAGATTCTGCCGCCCATCAGCGTCAGCATCACCAACAAGTTCACAACGCAAACCGCTGGCGGGCCCGTCGTCAATGTCGCCGCCACGGTAACCAACGATGTCGGCAACGCCGGTCTCTCCTGGACGCTTACTGCGAGTGGCGCAAACTGTTCTCCCGCCTGCGGCACGCTGACACAGGACCCTGCTCCAGCCCTCACGGCCCATTACCAACCGCCTGCAACTCCTCCCACTATCGCTAACGCGTCGCCCACGATTACGGCAACCTCCGTCGCGGATACCAGCAAGAGTGACAGTTTCAGCTTCAATATCGTGCCGCCCCCGATTTCCGTTACAATTACGAGCAAATTTTCTACGCAGTCCGTAGGGGGCCAAGCGGTCACGATCAATGCTATTGCGGCAAATGACTTTACGAACGCTGGGCTGTCGTGGATGCTAACCGTTGCAGGCGCAAGCTGTACACCAGCCTGCGGCACACTCGTTCCTGGTGCAGCGCCAAGTCTATCTGCGGTTTACACGCCCCCGACTGTCCTCCCCACGGGAGCGGCTGCCGCCCCAACAATAACGGCTACGTCGGTGGCTGACACCACAAAGAGCGACAGCTTCTCCTTCACCATTGTCGCGGCTTCTTCGTTGTTTATGGGCAACTACGCGCTTCTGCTTCGGGGGTATGACCCGGCCGGCGCACCGATGGCGTTAGCAGGCAGCATTACCTCCAACGGCTCCGGTGTCATTAACGGCGGCGAGCTCGACCTCAACGACAACGGCACAGTCACTAACGTTCCGGCTCCGCTGGCAGGCTCCTACACCATTGATACTTCCTTCAAAGGAATCCCACACATTACAATTTCCATTACCATTCCGACCCGCACAGTGGTCCTGAAGTGCGTGCTGTCCTCCGATGGCAAGCGCGCCAAGGTCATCGAATTTGACGGCAGCTTCTCTCTTAACGCCGGCACGCTACTTCAGCAGGATCCTGCCGCTCTCGCAGCCGCCAATCCTGCGGGAAGTTATGCGTTCGGTGTTGATTCTGACGCCGGGGTGAATGCCGGGATCACCGGCCGGATTGTTGAAGCCGGCCAGTTCGTCCTGGGAGCGGGCCTTAGTGTTACGGGGGGCATCGCCGATGCGGGGCAAGCCCGCGCATTAAATGCCGTCTTCGGTGGCCCTGGAGGTGGGGCTCCTTTAGACGTGGCTTCGTCTTCAGCGACAGCGCAGGATAGCTCCGGCCGCGGCACTCTGACCCTTTCTTTCGCCAGTAACGTCACCAAGTATGCTTACTACGTCGTGAATGCTCAGCAGCTGAATCTCATAGAAATTGATACGGGCGGCTCCTTCAAGACCGTTCAGTCCGGTACGGCCCAGCTGCAAAAAACGCTCACCGCCAACAGTATAATCACCACAAGCATCGCGGCCCTCACTGGAACGACTCTTCTCAATGGTGTTCCTGCTCCCGACGTCATGATCGGTCAGCTGACTGTCACGGGAAGCTCCGTGGGTGCCTCTGCAACAGCGCAATTTGACGAAAACAGCGCCGGGAGTGTCCATCTTAACTCCACGGGTGGAGGCGCCATCTACAATTCGCCGTTTGATGCAACGACGGGCCGCGTCGTGATCGTCAATTCTTTTATCGTCGCTGCGGCTGTCTATTTGTATGACACCGGAAAAGGATTTGTCATCGACGTAACACCTGGTGGCGTTGGGGTCAACCGCGCCGCATCAGGTCCGCTCCTTCCCCAGGCCGCTCCCCCATTCTCGGCACAGAGCGATCTCTCCGGGAATTTGATCGCCCTCGGTGGCGGCTCCTCCAGCCCTTCGGTTCCTAATTTCGATATGGCAGCCACTTTCGACGGTGCATCTACTTATTCCGCTGAGGGCGACCTCGCAAGCTCGAACACGGCAATCAATGGAAACGGGCAATTCCCCGGCTTCAACCTCGCCAGCGACGCCTTTAAGATTGTCGATGCGACCTTCGGGCATGGAGAGATTTTCCTCCTTGGCGGCCTTTTTGGTGACCCGAACGCCGGCAGTACGGATGTTGCTTCCTTCTACCTGATCGGCCCCAACCAATTCGTCGCAATGGGACTTGGTCCGTCCACCGTTGGGGGTATCCCCTCCGGCATCCTCTTCTTCGACCCGCAATGAAACGGAGAAGATTCGAATTCGTGGGAGAGCGAGAACCGCTAACATGCCGAACCAGTTGTTCAACGTGAGGTCCCCCGCTCTCGCCGAGTCAGAGCGGGTGCGCGAAATATTTGCAGGTCGCAAGGAAATCAGTGAGGGTCCGCTCGACCTCTACGGTGTTTGCACTCACCAGGAGCGCCAGGAAGCGCTTATTCGGTTTTTTCGAGAGATCGGCCTGACTTCATTAAAGGGTCTCAGGATTCTCGATGTGGGTTGCGGTTCAGGCGGCCATCTGCGCCGCATGATTGATTTTGGAGCAGAACCTCCGAACTGCTTTGGGATTGATCTTTTTCGCAGGAGTCTGGCAAGTGCGCGGCAGCTGAATCCCAATGTCAGTTTCATCGAGGGAAGTGCGGCCCAGCTTCCGTTTCCCGATGGCGAATTCGATCTGGTTTTTCAGTTTACCGTCTTTACGTCAGTACTCGACGTCCCGCTCAGGCGCGCGATAGTCTCGGAAATCCTGCGCGCGTTGCGCCCGGGGGGATATTTCATCTGGTACGACTTTGCCTACCCGAACCCTAACAATGCCAACGTGCGCGGCATTGGACGCAGCGAAATTAAGCAACTACTCGCCGATTTCAGCCTTAAGTTCCGCCGGGTGACACTTGCGCCGCCGATTGGCCGCGCGGCCGTCAAAATCTCGCCGGCTCTCTATCGCATCCTCAACACGGTCCCACTCCTGCGTTCCCACTACTTTTGCTTTGCGCAAAAACACCAGTCAAGTTAGCCGTTGATCGAACAACCTTGACTAGCTAAGTGCAAAACGCACGGTCCATTCAAGGATCAAAACTGACCAGCGAGTCGTTTACGTTCCAATTCGCGGCCTCCAGGAACTCTGGCTGCTTGCTGTGCAGCATCAGCGTTCGCACACGCCGAGGACACAGGAATCCTCGCCGCCGCATCGCGCGTACCATGTCGTTGGAGATCACATCGTCTCCATACACAGCCCAGCGAACACCCAGCGCGTTGTCGCGTTCTGCTTCCCGCATCAAGGAACCTATGAGCGGTCCCAGGAATTGCAAGGAGTTCAAGCGCCATTGCACCACGCGGAGAAACCGGTCCCGCGAGCCGCGTTTCGCAATCAAGTATTCTTCGGGTGCTGCATCAAAGGCGTAACGGATGTACTGGTTTTCAAAATATCGCCAGCGCAGTGATTCTACATCTTCGAAGAGTGACAGACGATCTGTCACCGCTTGCACCGGTTCCGTTCCGATCGCAACGGTGCGAATCTTTCCTGCGCCGTTCGCCAATATCCGGCCGAGTGTCCAAGGAATCTTTTGCACAAGACCTGCAGCCAAGATTGCCGCTCGTCTTTTTGAATCCAGATTCGACAGTTCCGCCGCCGCGCTCCACGGTTTGCGAACCAGCATGCATTCCCAAAGCGGGAATTCTGCCGCCTTGCAGCCAACCCTGCGGCTAAGCGCGTGATTTGCCTCCCGCGTCGACACAAAGTAAGGTCCCCAGCCTTCCCCCTGGCAATGCTTGAACAACTCGTCCACGAGCACCAAGAATTTAATTCGTCCTTTTTCAAACCCACGAATCTTCGTGCTGCGAAATTCTTCTTTCACAAACGAATATTCTGATTTGGCCGGAATCAACCCAGGAGGTCCATACGCGGTCCGCAGCGGAATCAGGGACGTGTGGCCCACAATTAGGCCTTCTTCCGTCTCAAGGATCGCATGCCACGCCGGACCCGCCGGGCCGCGCACCACCCAATGCTCGAATTCATCAATCGGAATGCGTGCTTTCGTGAGCCGGTTGTATTCTTTTAGAATTTGTTCATTCTGCTCTCGCGGCAGGGGACCCTTTGTCAGTCTTAAGTTAACCATCGATGCGGACTCCTTCCAGCAAGCCCGCCGCCTGAAAGCGGGGGAGGGAACCAGCAAGGAATTGATCGCTGCTCATCCATTGTTCGCGGAACTTTCTTTGCTGTTTCGCGCAATTCCAGAAAACGCGGTTGATCTGTGAAGGAACGGAAAGTGATTCCATCGGGTTGTGCCAAAGTACGGAGATGCCTCCCCATCCCAGATTTCTGCTCTCTCGCAGAACTTCCTCCGCCATTTGTTGAGGATCCTCGCCAAGATTTCTCGAGGCCGCTTCGAGACTTCCATCCATGATGACAAGGGGAATTTCCAGGAAACGATGAGGTCGTTCATTCACGAAATCATAGGGCGGGAACGCAAAACACGCCCCATTACGAAATCCGACCCTGTCCGGAAACCCGAGCGTCGAATCGCACAACAATTCCGCGCGTTCGACTTCTCCAAACAAATCTTCGTGTTTTTGGAAGCGCAGCCAGTGCTGGCGGTTGGCAAGAGGCTTTCGCCCGCCACATTCGGCCAATTCCTGCGCTTCTGCGGCAAGAGTGCGGTCCTCGGTAACGCTCCGATAAGAAGCATGTATTCCCACAGAGAAACCTCTCTTCGAGGCACTTGAGAGATGAGCCGCTATCTGATCCAGCCGATAATGCGGGTCACGCCGGTGGCCATGGCGGGAAACGGCGAAAAAAGTCGAGCGAAATCCAATGTCTTCGCTGGCCGTCAAGAGCGGCGGCAAATAATCGCCAACGCGTTTTCCTCCGATCGCACGCAGCATCATTTTCGCGTTGTCAGAAAAGTAGGACCAGTCGCGATAAAGGCTTATCGCAATACCGAGATTCTTGGCGAGACGCAGGAAGGTGGAAATTCGGTCGACAGAATAAAAGTCGATGTCATGCGAGCTAACGACGGCGTGCTCAACTCCGGGAAAGGGACATGGCGCCTTCGAGAGAGCCTCTTTTCCAATTCCATGAACCAGTTCATTTTCCATCCAAGCCATCAACAAAGCGGCATGAGGCTTTCGCGGCGAGATTCCTTCGGAACTGAATACCATTTCGGAGTACGGGATGCGGCCGACGCCGTCACGCGCTGTGATGCCGCGTTCATAACTGCTCGAGAGCCATTGAAAGATTTCTCCGAGCCAATCCGGCTTACCGTTGAGGGCGTCGATCCCAAAGGCGAGGTGAAAGGATTCATTTGCGTAGCGATGCTTTGTGATTTTGCGTTTAGGTTTTTCAGAAGACAGCTCGCAATATAATTCGGGAATGTAGAATACGCCTGATGAACCATTTTGCCGCGGACTCTTGCCGTAGAGGCAGCAAACCGCGGCCTCGCTCGTGCTATCGTCCACTACGGGATGACCATAAACAGCGGCAAAAACTCGGAACGCGTAAGAAATTCTCGCGCGAACGTGAACCGGCACGTGGCCGGCGAAGCGTAGCGAAATTGGGAACGCGACGTTCAACGCCTCACCAGATAGCTCTTAAGCAAGTCGTTTGGTCCACCAGAACCAGCTAATTCCAGTTGCGTAATTGTCAAGGCAAGGGAGCCAATCAGCGGCAGCAGACCATCGACTGCGTTTGGAGCCGGTTCTAGTGTGCACCGTAGGTGTTACACGCGAATAACACGCCGATGAACGATGGGCGAAGGCCCTTAGGAGAGCTTCTCAGGAAACCTCGTTCACAGCTGAAAATAGAGGTTTGCCCACACCAGGAGTGCCCCTTTTAAATAACAGGAATTGTGACCATCAGAATTCAACACTTCATTCACGTGCCTGAAATGCGCGCCGGATAGGGTCACGCAAGGCTTTCTAGTTGCAACCTCGTGCTCGATGGGAAGCCGAGTGTTCCCAGCAATTTCGAAGCTCAAAAGTTTCGGCAGGTCTCAGTTTCAGAATGAACATGGCTAGTTTTCTTCCGATCAACTAAGGGTTTTGTTCGCCGGGGACTTTTTCGTGAAAATCACTTTCGTGAATCACGCAAGTTTTCTCTTAGAAACAAAGGCCGCCAGCATCTGGTGCGACCCGTGGACGATGGGAAAAGTTGTTAACAACTGCTGCGCTCTATACAGTCCCTCGGCACATGTGCCCATTGAGCGGGTGGACCATATCTGGCTGTCGCACGAACACCCTGACCATTTCAACTTTCCCACGTTGAAGTCGATCCCAGAAGCGGATCGGCGGCGCATCACGATTTTGTATCAGCGACACAGTTCGCCGCGGGTCGTGGAGGCCCTCAAGAAGCTGGGATTCGAAAAAATCAAGGAATTGCCGCTCTACCGCTGGCTCACGTTGAAACCGGGATTCGATATTCTGTGCGGTTCGGTGGGAACGATGGATTCTTTTCTGACCGTTCGCGCCGAGGGCGAGTCCATTCTGAACCTGAATGATTGCATCTGCACCGATACCCAACTCAAGTATATCCATCGGTTGGTGGGGAAGCCTTCAATGCTGTTGACGCAATTCTCATTTGCCCAGTGGATTGGGAACCTAGCGGACGATACAGACGCCGTTCAACAGAAGATTCGCGAGTTGAAATACCGAATCCTTACGTTTCAACCTAAGGTTACGGTCCCGTTTGCAAGCTTTGGGTATTTTTGCAATCAGGAAAACAGTTGGATGAACCGCTTCATGATCACGCCGGCTCGGGTAATGTCCATGAATTTGCCCGGAGTAAACTTCATGTATCCGGGCGACGAATGGGATTCGTCGGTGCGCACGTTCGATTCGTCGCGGGCAGTGGCTCGGTACATGAAAGATATGGAAAATCTCGCGATCGATTCAACGCCTCCAAGCGTTGATGATGAGATCATTCGTCAAGCGGTGGAGAAGCTCTTGCAGTCTTTGCGGCAGCGCTTCAACCGGATTGTCATAGGTCGGCTCAAGCCCTTTGAGGTCTATACCCACGACACCAACCGCATTTTCGCTGTTTCTCCCTCGGAAGGGCGATGCACTGTCAGATTAGCCACGCCTGAGAGCGCCGCGCGCGCGCGCTACGTCATGTGCAGCCAGGTGGCGTGGTATACGTTCGCGCATACGTGGGGCTGGAACGTGGTCGAAGGTTCCGGCACTTATCTCGATCGGCAGTTTAAAGAACACGGCGAGAATGAATTGTGGCGCCGTTGTATTACCGAGCTTTCTACGGACATTTTGCGCTTTGACAGTATGAGCCGGCTCTTTCGAACGCTAGGCTTTCTGTGGGGTAAGAAGTATGAAATTTTATATCATTTCTTCGGCAAGCCCATCAGCGATGAAGCCCTGACTAAAGCGTCCCCAAACGGACCTGCCGAATTGCAGCCCGGCTCAGCGGCCGGTGCCTGAGGCGAAGCGTCTGGTGGCGCTGTTACATTCAAATGGTGCAGGGAGCCCCATGAGAGCACGCTTCCGAAAGCGGTCTTCAGAGGCAGGCCTTAGCTTATTGGAACTAATCATTGCTGGCAGCATTTTGCTTATCCTGTCGTCAGCGGCGCTACCGGTATTCAAATTCACCGTGATCCGCTCGAAGGAAGCCGAGCTGCACCGCAGCCTGCGCGAAATCCGGAACGCAATCGACCGATATAAAGATGTCGCCGACCTGAATCTGGTGCGCGTGCAAGTTGGTAGCGAAGGTTATCCGCCCGACCTGGAAACGCTTGCGAAAGGCGTTTCATACGGCGGCGGCGTCCAAAAGATACGCTTCCTCCGTCGAATTCCCATCGATCCTATGACGGGACGAGCCGAGTGGGGGCTGCGGTCAGTGCAAGATGATCCTGACTCAACCAGTTGGGGAGGGAACAACGTCTTCGATGTGTATTCGAAATCACAAGGGACAGCTCTCGACGGGACAAAGTATTCCGATTGGTAGCTTGGGCTACGAGTGCGGCGCAACCACGAGTGAATTGCGTTGCTGACTGGGCTCCACCGTTGGCTTGAACTTTGCCCACCGCGTTAGCACATCCTTCAGCAAACGGGCCCCTTCGCTAGGAACCACCGCAACCTGGTTATAAGCGACAGCTCTCCATGAAACCTCTCCGGCCTGCGGAAACATATGCGTCACGAATTGAAACATCAGGCCGAAGTTCCACAGGGTGAACAGCAAGATTGTCGCGGCCGCGGGCATCGCAATTCGCCGGGTTTTCCAGATGAGGCTTAGTTCGCTCATGAATGCCCCAAGGCCCAGAACAAATATGGCGGACAGCGAAATGAAGAAGCGGCTTCCGAATGAGGGGATTCCTTCCCAGCTCTCATAACATCCAATGAAGTAAATAAATGCAAGAACGGTTGTAAGCAGGACAATACTTAACGCGCGGTCAGCCTTTCGTAAAAACCAAAGTCCTAGAAGGGCGAAAAGCAGGATAGGCGTCCAGCTGAAGACTCCGTGGGATGAGAAGCATACTTTTAAGAAAGCGGGAGAGTACCAATACCAAGCTTCCTTGTAGCCGGAACTCAAGTAACTGCCGTAAAGAATCTTTTTCGTGATCAGCGTGGGAACGAAAACGAGCAGGGCGGTTACTCCGAAGATCAAATTGTGTCCGGCCAATCTGACCAATAAATTCGGCGCGCGCTCGCGCAGCGCTTTCCGCGCGGCAAATAGGGAATCGCTCGCCGGCAGCAGCAGGACAAGAGCATTCGGGTAATAGGTATCCAACATTAGACCGGCAATGGCGCCGAGCGCTAGCCATTGCAACCACGTGCGGTTTTCCCGCGTGCGATCCCATTCGTAGATGAATAGAGCAACGAGAAAAGCGGAAAGTGTATGGGAGAAAGATGGCTCCACGTATAAATAAAACGTGAAGGAAGTCGCGAGCCAGATGGCAACGGTCGCAAGAAACGCCCACTTCTCTTCAACGTACCTGGAGGCGAATCGCTGCGAAAACAAAAGCGCCAGAAAGCCATAAAAGAAAGTACCCAGCGCCATTCCCGCCATATAGGGAATCGAGTAGCCATCGGACGCAAACTGGCTGCCGGTCGTTTTATCTGCGATCTCCGCGACCACGTGCGCGGAAATGAGAAAAGGAGACCAAAGAATGGCTGGCCCGATGGTCCAGTGATTGGTGATATGTCCTGTCGACGTTTCGTAGTTTTTCCGGAAGCCGGGTTCCGAGAACCTGGGATCGGTTTCATGTCCTTTGTACCAATCGAGACTAAAGTCCAAATTATGCTGGAACATCAAAGCGCGTGCGAAGGCGTAGTAGCCGCGGCCGTCCCCGTGAACCCAGGGCTGCAGCAGCGGCAGGGTCAGGAGAAACATCACCCCAAGTAGCTTTTCGTATTTTGAAAGCTTCACCATACATCCTGGCCTCGGGAGCCGCGGACTAATCGTTTTCCAGGCACACAGCGTGGATGCTGCCGTTGCTCGTCAAACATCTCCCGTCCTTATCGAGTGCAAACTGCCAGCGGTGCCGGGGGCAGGTCCATAGCCTGCCGTCGGCAAGCCATCCCTGACTAAGATCTCCGCCCTGATGCGGGCAGTAGCGATCGATGGAATACCGTGTGCCTTCGGCCTCGATGATGATTCGTTTTTGCCGCTCTTCGATTTCAAGAAGCTTGGCGCAAAACCAATTCATATCTTCCGGTTCCATCAGTAGAAATCCCTGAATCAGCGTCTGGTATACATCGGGCCTGCGATTAAGCCGCATCCGGAAGGTCAAGGCGAACTCCTCCCAAGTAATCGCGCGATTGAGAATTCTTGCGATTTGCCAAGCCGGCGCCCTAAGCGAGTAGTAGTCTTGGTCTCGAATTTCAGGTACGCGATCCACGCGGTTGTCCTGGAAATCAATCCGCAGCATTTCTTCGGTGGAGTCGCAAAAACCGAAATAGAGGGGGACACGAACGCGTTCACGCAGAATGAATGTGGCTAGTTTTCGCTGCAATTCAATGCGAAGCTTTTCCAGCATTGCATCGAGCTCTCGCTCCGAATGCCGGGGCCGGCTGTCGGCGAAGTAACTCCCGTATCGTTTGGCGTACTCACAGATGTAGCTATGGAAAGTTTCTTCCGAGACGCGCTCTTCACCACTCGCCTGCAACTCACCGCTGTCTGCCCTGATGACGTCTCCCGGCATTACATCCGCTAATCTTGTTTGGGTTGGCGCGAGTCTGTTCCGCAGGTACGCGAGAAATTGAGAGGCGCGGGGGAAAATGTTTACAGGCTCGAAGTTCAAGTGCATTAGCATCGGATCCAGAAAACAGGCGGGGCCAGCAGAAGGCACGTAGACTCCCGGTCGAACCGCATCGATTGCGCGCGCGACCATTTCGAATTTCCCTGTAAGTTTCTGGCGGGAGATTCGTTCATATTCCGAGGTTTCATACTCATAACAAGTCGGGTGCCACGTGGCGCCGGAGAATTGGCAGGTCAAAACAGAAATGGGTCCCTCTTGCTCTCGAATCGAACCAACCTCGTCGTACAACTTGCAGTCGTTCATGTTCAGAAATGCCTGTCCGCCTGTTTTGATCAGGATTGCGGAGTCGCGGTTCAATCCAGAGTCATCGAGATAGAGCTTCACGTAGCCATCAGGGATGGGCACCGGTTGACCGTGTGCACACGAAATGAGCTCTGCCGGCCGAAACCTTGCCAATTCCGTTCGCAAAGCAGGCCGTTGGAAATGCGGCACCACAAATGTCATACCTTCGGTTGGCAAGGTTTGCAGAAAGGCGGGATCGAAATGATCGCGATGCTCGTGGCTTACATACAAATACCGCCGTTTGTTTGTGTTTTGCAGTTTTTCGCGGACGAACGGCGCCAGGCCGTGGTTGCACGGAAACTGAAACCAAGCAGAATCAAAGGCGCCCTCAGGCGACAGCCAGGGGTCTGTAACCAAGATGGCTTGTTCAGTCTCAACGAGAAATCCGGCGTGTCCGAGGTACGTGATCTGCATTTCCCACTCGTTTACAATCGATAAGGATTAGCGTTAACACACCGGCGGCGGGGATCGCGATTAACGCAACGGCTAAACTTCCCCTTCAGGCGTGTGTCCGAGGATGGTCGGCTATGTTTGTTACTGGTGTGCGAACGCCGGTTATATTTTCAACTACGGCAAACAACGTTATTCCGGGGTGACATAAGTGACACCAGAAGGGAGTCCGGCTTGTGTCCCGATGGAGACAAAACGATTCCCTCCGATGAGGTAGAGGGACGCGGTCGCCATAGCTTGGGGAGCAAAGTCCCCGTAGAAACCTGCCGGCAGCATCGCGGTTCCATGCCCGCTCTTTGCGTCCGTAACGGAGAAAGTGCCCTCAAAAGAAACGTTCGGAAGTTGACCGGCCTCCGAACTCACGGAGGTCGCGTACGCCATCCCGGTCAGCACGCCGGAGGACGGGTCGGCTTCCAGTGCCGCGGCTACGTTGGGAATGCCTGGAACGGACGCCGCACCAGATATACCGATGAGGGCTCCACTGATGCTTTCGTTATCGTAGGGGCCCGGGATTTGTCGCGCCAGCGTCCCCGAGAAGGCTTTGTTGGTAGGTCCGCCAACCGTCGAAGGATCCGCGTCGATGAGGTATCCCTCTCCGTTGTCGTACAAATAAAAAACGGCGCTATCCACGAATCCGCCTTGAAATCCTCCTGGGATCGAAAGCACACCGCGGCCGGTATTCGAATCATACGAAACCAGCGCCCCGGAAAGTGTTTTCCCAACGCTCACTACTCCTGCGTTGTTTGAATCGAAGACGAGCGCAACAGAGTTATCTTTTGCTATCGACATAACCCCGATCACCGCGTCTGGGGCTGCGGTATTAGATCCCTGCGGGGTTTCGACGCCAACCAGTTGGATCACGCTCGTTTGATACACGCCATTTATTGGGTCGAATTCCGGGGCATGAGATCGAGCAGTACCGGCTAACACCGTTCCAAACGAAAACCCGCCTCCAATTTGAATCAGGTTTAACTGACCGGCGCTCGCCAGATAGTAGGCATACTCGGTGGTTATCCCGTTCACTGAGAGCGATAGTTTTCCGCGCCCCTGCCCATCGTGATCAGTAGCTATTCCGCTGACTGGTTCGGCCTGATCGGAGCTGGGCGCTTGCGCTTGGCTTTGGTCGGCCACTCCAACAACAGATCCGTCGCTCGAAATCAAGAAAGCTCCAGCGGCCACCGTTCTCCGCCCCACCGGCGCGTCGGAATCTAAACCGAACGCGTACACCCCCTCTGGCATTGCACGCGAATCCGCATTCTGAAGCAGGATTGCCCCAGCAGTCAGATTCCCGCTCTGATCGAACTCGATAGCTCTCGCTTCAAGTTCGTTGCCGCGCAAAACAAATTTGAATACCGGGTTCACCTTTGTCCCTGGAAAAACAAAATTGCTGATGGTGAGCGTGCCCCGGATAATTCCCGCGAAGTTGGTATCCGTTGAAAAAGTTCCGCGCAACGATTTCGCTGTGATCGTTTTTCCGCCGTCATTGATGTCCAATTCGCCGTCTTTGATGCCTCCATCCGCATCGGCAGCGACAACGCCGGCAATTGCCATCGGAATTCCAGCGGAATCATAGCCCTGAAGCAATAGCGCGTAGTTTGATGTGCGCGTCGTTCGAATCGTAAACACAAAACTCGCGCTCTTCGTGCTATCGGTCATGGAAGTTGCCGTGATCGTCGCTTCCGGGCTGACCCCCGAGGCCAGGAGCGGCGGGGGGGTGTAGACGGCGATCAGATGCTGACCTCCCGAAAAATCCAGGGTGCCGCAGAAGGGCGAGCAGTCAGCGCCGTTCGCCGTAAGAGTCCAGATGACGCCTGCCGGATCGTTGGTTTCGGCCGAGAGATTCTCAGGCGGGCCCGCGGCGTCAACGATTTGAAATGCGCCCGAAATTTTGATCTGGATCTCATCGGGCTTTTCGAGCGTGAATATGAAGCTTGCGCTGACCGTCCCATTGGCAACGGACCTTGCAACAACCGCTGGGGTGTTGCCCGCGCCGCCCGGCAAGGATTGCGGCGGAGTGTAAATCGCCTCGAGACTGGGCGAGCCCACAGGGGTGATCACCCCACACCCCGGCGAGCAATTCGTTCCGTTGGCCATCAGTGACCAGCTAACCCCTTTTTGCGAGGCGTCGTACTCCACGTGAGCAATAAGGGTGATTGACCCGCCGTTTACGGGGGCAGATGTAAATGCGTTTTGGATCGAAACTTGGATTGCCGGTGCGGCTGCCGGGACGAAGGGCTGCACCAGCGCAGCACAGCCAGAAAGAATTGACAACGAACAGGCAAGAGCAAATAGGAGCCGAGGGCGAATTTCAATCAAGCGGCCTCTAGCCTGGTTTCTGTTGTGTGTCGAGTTGGCGTGCAGAACCTTCATCAGCGTCGGAAGATGGTGCGCCTATTTTGTGAACGGCGGAAGAATGCTGGACAAACAATCTGTAACGACGAGGGTGCCCGTCGCATCGGCGCAATATGCGAAGCGAGTGACCTTCGATCAAATCACTCCGCAGTGAGAACTCCCGCGCATAGTTTCATCGACTATTGAAATCTCCTTAATGCTTACTGGACAGCACTCACAGTACGCTCAAACGGTTAGGGAGGCGCTAGAGCCCACACCTCTGACTCCAGCGCGGAGACGATTGCAGAGCGAATCATAAAGGAGTCCCCAGATGAGAATTCGCCGTCTTGTTGTACTGCACACCTTCGCGACACTGTTCAGCGCTTTTGCAGTTCTTGCCAGCAACAACCCGGTACCATTCATCGACCAGCCTCTTGTGCCGTCTGCGGCTGCTCCGGGTGGGTCTGCGTTCACTCTTACGGTTAACGGCGCCGGCTTTGTGGCCGGCTCTACGGTGTTATGGAACGGAAGCGCGCGCACGACCACTTTTGTTAGCGGCACACGGTTAACAGCGGCAATTCCCGCCACCGACATTGCTACAGCCACAACCGCTAGCGTCACGGTGAGCAGTCCGGGCCCAGGTGGAGGAACTTCCAACATCGTTTTCTTCCAGGTTAGTTCCCAGACAACGTCGGTCGCCTATTCCATCTTCAATGGCTACGGCTCCGGTGGTGCTTCCAACAGCCAGCGGAAGTTTGCAATAGCCGACTTCAATGGCGACGGCAAAATGGATGTGGCTACCTTGAATGGAGACGGCTCGGTCTCGGTTTTGCTCGGAAACGGCAATGGCACCTTTGGGCTGCCTACTGTTCTTCAGCCGGATTTAGCAACTGCCGAGGCGGATATGTTCTTTACTGGGACTCCAAGCGCGAGCCCCGTAGGTATCGTCGTCGGCGACTTCAATGGCGACGGCAAGCTGGACATCGCCATCGAAGATGCTCTCACGGCGCCTGGGACTGGAACGTTCATAAACGTTTTCCTGGGGAATGGCACCGGCACGTTTGGCTCACCGATCACATCTGTTGCCGTTGTCGGCGCTGGGAGTAACGGCCAGTTCCTCCTTGCAGGCGACTTCAACGCAGACGGAATATTAGACCTCCTTGCGCCGCCCAGTGCTATGGGTGGGTCTTTGCGCGTTTTGACTGGCAATGGAGACGGCACGTTCACATTAAGTGGCTCCATTGCATCTCCCTCCGGTCTCGCATTGCTGTCCAGTCCGGCCCTTGGGGATTTCAACGGAGATGGGAAACTGGATGTCGTACTCCCCTATACAGACTTGTCAAACAACATGACAGTCGCGATTGCACTTGGAAATGGAGACGGCACCTTTGGAGCGCTGACCACTATTGAATCGATTCCGGGCAGCAATGGTGCTTCCCTCGCTGTCGCGGCTTCCGATTTCGACGAAAACGGCATCTTGGACGTGGCCTTCTACTACCCGAACTGCTCGCCTACTTGCACCGGCACCGCCTCCCTCGACATGCTGTCGGGCGTTGGCGATGGTACCTTCCTCAGCCCCTTGACAGTGACAAACCTCCCGATGGGTAGTCCAACCCTGGTAGTCGCCGATCTGAACGAAGATAACCACTCCGACCTGCTTGTTCTGAATACGCCCCTGCTCGGCCGCGGAGACGGCACTTTCATTGTTAATCCCGTGACGCTCCCTAATAGTGGTGCCGCAGTGGGAGACTTTAACGGAGATGGCATGCTCGACGTTATTTCTCCGGATCCCCTTGGCTTTTTCCTTGACCTCCGGACGACACCAGATTTCTCCGGATTTTCATCGCCAACTTCTCAAACGGTCATCGCCGGTGGAAACACGGTTTACAATATTTTCCTCACTCCCCTGTATGGTTCCGAGAACGATGTCACCTTGACTCTGTCCGGTGTACCAGCAGGCGTTACCGCTAGCTTCCAACCGCAGACCGTTCCAGGAGCCAACGGTTCTTCGCTCCTTTCCATTAACACGTCGGCATCCACTGTTCCTGCTACGTACACCCTCACATTGACGGGCACTGCCAGCAACGGTGTCACGCGCAGCACTGCGCTGACCCTATCGGTTAATCCCCCAACGGCGGATTTTGGCGGAGATATTACGCCAACAATGCAACTTATCGCCGCGGGGCAGACCGCTGGCTACATGGTGACAGTTGTGCCTATCAACGGTTTCACGGGAGATGTCACGCTGAGCGCTTCCGGTTACCCTGCTGGGTCAGTTGTTACCTTCAATCCTGCTGTGGTTACGGGCGGATCTGGTACGTCATTAGTCTCCGTCACTCCGCCTTCTGGTACTCAGAGCGGTGTTTATATCTTGACGATCAGTGGGACCAGCGGCAGCTTGGTTCACAGCGGCAAGCGCGAACTGGATGTTAACAACAATGCCGATTTCAGCGGCTTTGTTAACCCGCCAACGAATTCGGTTGTTCCGGGCCAGCGCGCCGCCTACACCATCAACGTGACTTCCATGAACGGCTACACGGGGAGCACTTCACTCTCCGTTAGCGGGCTTCCTCCGGGTGCCACCTATCGCCTTACTCCCTCCATGGTAATGGGAGGTGCTGGCTCTTCCTCGCTACTCATCACCACATCATCGACTTTAACGCCCTTGGGCACCTATACCATCACCATAACGGGCCAGAGCGGTAGCGATTCCAAGAGCACCACCATCCAGCTAGAAGTCGATCCTTCCCAGGGCGATTTTTCGGGAAGCATTAACCCGACTTCGCAGTCCGTTACCGCTGGTGCCAGCGCCAGTTACGCGGTAACGATTTTTCCGGTGAGCGGATTTACGGGCAACGTAACAATATCGGTCACGGGTCTTCCCACGGGAGCTACTCTGAGCTTTGCGCCAAGTAACGTCGTCACCGGAGGCTCGGGCACGGTCAACTTCACTATCACGACGACAGGCGTTGCCACCGGAACTTACACCATGCTCGTAACAGGTACGAGTGGAGGATTGTCCCACTCGGGCAGTATAACCCTAACGGTCAACTAAGGCCCTCACAGAAGGGTCCAGTGTGGATTAGTTTCTTCAAGGGCGTGGCTCCGCACACTCGGGTGCGGAGTCATGATTTTTTTATTGGGTATCTGCTCGCTGGCCAGGCTAATCCGGGATTTCATGCAGATTTTACCTGTCTTTTATCAGTGTGGCGCGCTTTCGGCGTATCTTCCGGGCACCGCGCTAGTGATTTCGCCTACGCCTTGCGCAGAGGTTGAGATGATAAAGCCGCTCCGGCACTGGATTCTCGTTTGCTCGTTGCTCGCGCTCTCTGCTCCAGCCAGTCTTGCGCAGAGTGCGAACATTTCATCTCTTACAGCGATCTCGACGCCTGACAGTTTGGTGCCAGTTCCGATCTTTTCCATAAGCCGTAGCGCGAACGTAGTCACAGTATCGACGATCGATCCAAACAATCCCGATCAATATGCGCAACAGGCCAACCGTGTTGGTGTGTTGGTGACCATCGCTAACGTAACGGTCGATCCATCCAATGCCGTGAACGGTACGTTTTCGATTTGTGGACCTCCCACTCCCGGCTGTGTGACGCCATCCACAACTACTTTTTCATTCGTTTCTTCCGGCATTAATTTTTCCGCCGCTAATTCTTCGCCATTAGGACTTAGTGCTGTAGCACGCTCCGCGTGCCCGTTGCTGCCTACGGGCTACTTCAGTTTTTGCGGCGATTCTCGGACCGGAGCGGGATTGATGTCCAATAATGACGGTTCTCTGATCGAAATCGTCACCACCCAAGATTCCATCGGATCCATGCTCTGGGCTTCTTCGCTTGCAGACGGGAACAGTGGAAGCACCCGCGTCACCGGATGCGAGCAGATGTTTACCGAGAGCGGAAACGAGTGGCGGCTAGAGTGCGATTACGTCCAGCGTTTTGGCGGAACGCTGGATGTTGACATGAAAAACGATCTACTGACTCTGGGAGTCGGAGATGGGATCACGCCGCGTGGGCCTGGCGCCGAATTTGTCCTCAGCGGCACTCGCAAATTGGCAGCCTTCGGGATTCAAGCGAGCCGCACGCTCGAGGTTGATACAGGCGCTACACCTTCCGGTGTGGTCATGCCAGCTTCTGGAATCCTTCGGTTCAGAAACGGAAGCACGGTTTGCTGGGAAAACGTCGGCGGCACAAACGGCTTATGCCAAAGCACCGATCCCAACGACCGATTCAGCTTCGACGGCGGAGTGGTGACACCGACCTACAGTACATCGAGCAACTGCGCAAACTTCCAAGGTCAATGTGGAAGTGCCTCTGCCGGTTTCCTCCTCCTTCCACTGGGAGCAACTTCGGCCGTGGTGTACACCACAGCCGTTACCCCCCAGAGCCAGATCTTCATCCAGGAAGACAGCAGCCTGAATAATGTTCTCGGTACCGCTTGCGACGCCACCATTGGACGGACCTACCAGATTACCGGTCGCACGCCAGGAGTTGCGTTCAGAGTTACTTCGAGCGCTGCCCCGGCGGGGAATGCTGCTTGCTTGAGCTACCACATCGTGAATTAAGAATGTCTTGGGCACTGACATCTAAGTCTTTTGCCCTCACTGTAGACGCTTTCCGTCTCGGCCTCGGAGTTGTGATTTGGGCACAGGGGCCAACCAATGCCGACAGGTTCGGGGCCCACGCCGCTGTATGAAGGCCTTCGTTCTACAACCTTGCCAAAGACGTCCCCTTGAGGTACCTTTCTCGCCCCGCGTGACGCCGAGTCGAGGCCTCCGCTGTCGCAGGAGCATTCATAATGACCGAAAATACGTCCTCTCTCCGCTACTGGGTCGTGAACTGTCTGGGGTGCAAGAACCCGATCCCATTGTTTGCAGAACCGATTGACCCTGCCAGCTCCACCCCGATCGGCGAAACCACGCCGGAACGTGCCTACTTCCGCGCTTGGTGTGTGGAATGTGGCCGCGAGTACCCTTACTTGTCCGAAGCCATGATAGCGAAAGACGAGCCACCCCTGGACAAACACCATCGCCAGCTTGAGTTCAACCGGCTCCGCCAGCGATTTCATGTCAAACGCGCAAATGCATAAGCCGTAACGCTCCGCATTAAATTTCCATTCGGCGCAGCTCAGCCGGACAAGGCTGACCGTTCTGAGAACAAAACGGCAGGCGGTGAGGCGCTGGTGTCTCGATTCCCATGAGATCTCGGTCCGTCACCATCGCGGTCACCTTGGCGGTCGCGCAAGTGCCCAACGAACACGAGGTTGCGTCTTGCGCGACGATCAATTTGGACACGGGCAAAACACCGTGTTGGGCTGGAGCGACCCCACTTTTGCACACGATTCCGTGGCCAAAGTGATGCCTGGGTCGCTCCAGCCCACATAGAAATTTTTTCCGATGTTTTGCCCGTGTGCGTGGCCGGATTCAAGAGAAGACAAGTGAAGGAAGAACGTAAATCAGGTGAAGAAGGTAAGAATAACTCTGTAGGGGTCCCCGCTAATTTAGACGTTCAGGGCCTCGTTTTTAGTTAGAACTTCAAAAGCCAAGAATGCCTCGCGCGGAGTGCGATTCTCTACTCCGCGATGCGGGCGGTCGTGATTGTACTCCTCCAGATAGCGGCTGATGTTTTCTCTGGCTTCCGGCAAGCTGCGATACTCCGAAGTCCAGACTTCCTCCTCATCGAGGTCCCTGAAAAGGGAGGAACGATGGCTCGTAGAGGTTTCCAGCAAGGCACTCTTTTCCAGCGGGGCACTCGAAGAAAACTTTGGGTAGCTCGTTGGTGGGAGGATGTAATTCAAGTAGACGGCACGCTCGGGCGTTCGAGGCGATCAGAGGTGATCGGAACGGTTGCTGAATTCCCGACACGCCGTAAAGCAATGCAGGTACTGTCTCAGAAGTTGAGGGCAATCAACCGCGGCGATGCTCGACCACAGTCTGTCCGTACATTCGGAGATTTTGTAAAGAATGATTGGATGCCTGTGATCTTGCCCACGCTCAAGTTCGCAACCCAGAAGCACTATCGCTATATGCTCGACGTGCATTTGATTCCGGCTTTTGGAAAATCGCCACTTAGAGATCTGACGCGAGGGGATTTGCAAGGATTTCTAAGTCGGAAGCTCAACAGCGGGCTGTCATGGGAAACCGTTCACCACTTCAAGTGTGGTCTCAGCAAGATTCTTGGAGCAGCTGAAGAATGGGGCTGTGTCACCGAGAACGTTGCTCTGAAGACGAAGCTCCCACGACGGCAATATGGAACGACGCGAATCGTGCTTACTCCGGTCCAAGTGCAACTGCTCGCTTATGAGTTGAGAGAGCCGGTACGTTCGTTCACATTGCTGCTAGTGCTAACGGGTTTGAGAGTCGGTGAGCTGCTTGCGCTTCGATGGGGCAATGTCGATTTGAAGGCTCGACTACTTCGAGTAGTTGAAACGGTGTACGACGGTCACTTCGACAAACCCAAGACGAAGCGAGGCATGCGCACAATCCCAATTGGAGCAGAGACCGCGGAAATTCTAGCTGCCCTGTCTCCAGCGACGGTTGATGCCAGAAGCCTGATATTTGCCAAAAGCGATCAGACGCCATTAGCGTAGGCACTCCAATAGGAACTATGCAGGCACTCTTGGGGCACTCCGCACCGGAGATCACGCGCGAGATTTATTTGCACGCGATACCGGAAGAACAACGTCGCGCAGTTGAAAGCGTGGAGAGGCTTGTACTTGGACCCAAATTGGACCCAAGTTTGATCTCCAACGCCGAAGTGTCGGGGACAGTCCATTGATAATAAAGAAGTAAGTGGTCGGGGCGCCGAGATTTGAACTCGGGACCTCCTGCGCCCAAGGCAGGCGCGCTACCAGGCTGCGCTACGCCCCGACATTGAAATCTTATCACACGCCACAACTGTTGCCGGATAGGCGCGAAGCTTGTACCGCAACTCAGTGCGGCGCACTTCTTCAAGGATTGAGACGGTTCACCGCGATTCTGCCCTTGTTGATCACGATGAGGACGTCTTGCACGTTTCGAATGTCGTCGAGAGGATTTCGATCCACAATCACGAAATCCGCTTCGTAGCCTGCGCGGATCGAGCCCGTGCGTTTCTCCACTCCCAAGCATTGTGCTGCCACCGACGTCGCCGCTTTTATGGCATCCATCAGTGGGATACCCACATTCACAAGCTCCACAATTTCGTCCGGAATTCTCCGGTTGTTCCGCGGCAGGTAGCCGGTATCCGTGCCGGCAACAATCTTGATACCCATCCTCCGAGCTTTCGAGGTCACTTCCCGCGCGCGCGGCATCATCGCGCGCCCTCGAATTTGCAGGATCGCATCGTCATAGTCTCCGCCCGGATCAATCAGATCCTGCACCGTGGCGATGGTCGGCACGAAATAGACGCCCTTCTCTTTCATCAAACGTAGCGTGTCGTCGCCGAGAAACGTGCCGTGCTCGATGGAATGCACTCCCGCGCGCACCACAGCCGCAGCGCCTTCGTCACCATGCGCGTGTGCCGCAACCCATGGCCCGGCCCTTGTTCGCTTTGTCACGAACGCAGCTGTTCGAAAACCGGATTCCTGGATATGGTCCTAAGGGGCCCTGCGAAACAACCTGGATTGGTCTGACCAGTATACCAATCCGCCGCCCCGGTAACCGCTATCTCCTTTTTTGCTTCATAGAATCAATGATTCGCTTGACAAGCTCTTCCGTATGGTGGTACAGCGTCTATACCTGTTTTGTGGGGGGAGGTCCTCATGTTGTCCAAATCTGTGGGGAACATTGTGCTTGGGAAGGCCCGTTTTCCCAGGCTTGCTCCGGTACTGGCTGTGCTCTGCCTCGTCTTGATCACTGCGGCCACGGCTTACCCGCAGGGCAATACCGGCAGAATTTTGGGGGTGGTTACCGACCAGTCTGGCGGTAACGTCGCCAATGCCACCGTGACCATTACGGACGTCGCCCGCGGCGTGTCGCAGACCTTTACCACCGATTCGGATGGCGCTTACGCCGCGGGAAATCTTCTCCCCGGCACCTACACGGTGCGCGCCGAATTCAAGGGCTTCAAGACCTTCGAGCGCAAGAACATCCTGCTCGAAGTTGGCAAGGATGTGCGCATCGACGCCGTCCTTCAGCCCGGTGCGACCACCGAAACGATTACCATTACCGAAGACGTCCCCATGGTAGACACGACCTCTACGACTCTCGGCGGAACGATCAGCAATGAGATTATTAACGACCTCCCCTTGAATGGCCGCAACTATCAGAACCTCATTTCCCTCCGCCCCGGCACTGCCATCTACCCGGGTGGCGGCCCCTGGACGCAGACCACCAATGGCATTCGTCCGGAAGACACCAGTTTCATCGTCGACGGTATCACCAATGACGAAGCCTTCATGGGCCTGAGCGTCACCAACGCCGCTGCCGTCTTGGGAGATGCCGCCACGCTGATTCCCATCGACGCCATTCAGGAGTTCAACACGCAAGTTAATCCCAAAGCCGAATACGGCTGGAAACCGGGCGCCATCACCAGCGTCGGCTTGAAATCAGGTACCAACCAGGTTCACGGCACTGCCTATGCCTTTGGCCGGTCCGACTCCTTTGATGCGCGCAATTACTTCGATCCGGTTGGTACGCCGAAACAGCCCGTCGAGCTCGAGCAGTATGGCGGCACCGCTGGCGGACATATCATCAAGGACAAGCTTTTTTATTTTGGCGGCTTCGAGGCTCAGCGCTACACCGTCGGCAACTCGCTTCCAGGGCACGTCCCCACAACGTTTTCCTTTGCAACAGCGGCGAACCCCGCAGGCAATCCCGCAATAAGCATTCCCGACGCAATTGCCGCGATCGGTGGGCAAAGTAATGTCAATCCGCTGAGTGCTTATTTGCTCAATTTTTACACTCCTAACTCCGGGCCCGGAACATTCGTAACCCTCTCCTATCCCAACCAGAACAGCTCAAAGAATGCCATTGGAAAAGTGGATTACCATCTTAACGATCACAACTCCTTAAGTGGCTCCTATTTCTTCGGCAATGACACGATCATCGGCATGGATGCCAATGAGCTCCTTGCGCAATTCCGCACCAGTGTGCATTCCCGTGCACAAACCGTCGCCGGCCACTGGGCTTGGACGCCGAGTTCTGCTTGGGCCAACGAGTTTCGCGGTGGCTTCACGCATTACGTTCTCCAGATTATCCCCAGCGATACAAGTTTTCCCTACAAGATCGACACAGGCATTTCAAATCCGCTCTTACACGGCATACCTGACATCAGAATACCGGGAGTCGGTGGCGTGGGCGGGTTCACGGAACTAGGTTCCTTCCACAACTTTCCTAAGATTGTGGGTCCTGACAAAGTGTACGACTTTATTGATCAGATTTCGTATTTGCGCGGAAAGCATGCCTTCAAATTCGGAGGCGAACTACGCAGGGATCTGGTGCACCAGGGGACCTATCGTGGCGGACGCGGCCGGATCACATTTCCAACTTTGGAAGCCTTCCTTCAGGGCACTCCATCGGCTGCCGCCTTCTTGGGTGGAGATCCGACCCGGAACCTCTCGCAATGGCTTTATGCTGGCTATGCTCAGGACGACTGGCGTATCACGAAAAAAATTACCTTCAACATCGGTCTGCGCTATGAGTTTCAGGCTGTTCCCACCGAGGCCAACAATCTGCTCGGCAACCTTGATCTAACCACCGGCGCATTTGAGCAGCCGGGTAAAAACATCAGTTCGATTTACAACCCCGACCACAAGAACTTTTCCCCGCGCTTCGGTGTGGCTTGGGATGTCACCGGCAAAGGCACCACCGTCGTGCGTGCCGGCGGCAGTATCGTCTACGATCTGCTCTCTATGAGCACGTACATGTCTCAACAGAACCTCCAAAGCGGCCCCGTACTTTTCGGCTTCGGGGTCGTGCCCACCGGGGCCACGATTTTTGACGCAGCGTGTCCGGCCGGCTGCCCTGGAATCGGAAACATTTTCAGCACCGGGATCAACCTCCCACTATCTGGTCCGGGGAGCCTGAATTGGTCGAATCAAACTACCCAAATCTATCCCTCCAACGTTTCTTCACTCGTTACGTGTAGCACGTCGAACCCTTGCAACACCTTCGCCATGAACCGCAATTTCCGGACTCCCTACGTTGAAAACTGGACTCTGGGTATCCAGCATTCTCTCTCCGCCAAGCTTGCACTCGATGTCACCTACGTTGGCAACCATGGTGTAAAACTTCCCGGCGTCGCTGATCTCAATCAGCCTGCTCCTAACACGGGAAATCCTGTTTTTCCTTTTGCCCAGTTTCCATACCTCGGCGAAATTAACTACCTCTCGAATTTCTACGGTTCGACCTACAACGGATTGCAAACGACTCTCACTGCCCGCAACTATCATGGTCTCGATTTCGTGGCTGGTTATACCTATTCTCATGCTCTGGATGACTTGTCCTCAAACTGGGTGGCGTTCCTTCCCCAAGACAGCGCGCATCCGCTGCTGGAACATGCCAGCGGAGACGAAGATATTCGCCATCGCTTCACTTTGTCTATTACGTACTCCCTCCCCGAGATGAAGACCCGGAGCCAGCTCCTCGAAGGCTGGCAGCTCAATACCATCATCAGCATGCAGACTGGACAGCCCTGGAATGTCAATGATCAGTCCAATAACTTCAGCGGTGTCGGCGAAGCCTCAGACCGCTGGAATTTCTTCGGAAATCCATCCGATTTCAAATCGCAGGGGCCTAACGGTCTCCCATTTTTCCCGGGTACAAGTAACGCTGCTTGTAAAGCGAAGGCTATGGCTCTCGACGGGTCGAATCCCGCAACACCATACACGGCCTCGCTCACAGCCGCTGGTTGCTATGCCGTTGGCAACTCGATCCTTATCCCAAATGGATTCGGTACCTTCGGCACCATGGGGCGGAACATCTTCCGTGACACCGGTTTCCACAACGTGGATCTGTCTCTCAGCAAAAGCTTCAAGTTCGGCGAGCGCATAAAGGCTCAATTCCGCGTCGAAACCTTTAATATCTTCAATCACCCGAACTTTGCCAATCCTAACGGTGGCACCAGTACCTATGGCCAAGGGGCGACTGCCGATCCGTCACAGCCTGGTTTGTTTGGCTGTGGCTGCGCCACGCCGGACAATGCCGCTTTCAACCCCGTGCTCGGCTCTGGCAGCAACCGCGCCATCCAGTTGGGTCTCAAATTTATCTTCTAATCTTTCTGCGCAGTATGGAAACTCATCAAAGGGCCGGACTCACCTCCGGCCCTTTTTTCAGGTATAAACGTCTTACAAGAGTTCCAGGGAGGCTTGAATTTTCATGAGACGCATTCCTGCGAGTGTGCTCGCCATCCATATTCTTTTCTGTGGCGTACTGATCGCATTTTGCTGCAACCCCGCCGTTGCCGCCGACGACCAATCCGTCCTTCAAGTGGATCGCGAATTTGTCCAGGCCGCCGCCAAGGGCGACAACGCAACCGTCGGACGGCTTCTCGAAGCGGACTTTACCTGGACCGACGCCGATGGAAAAACCCAGTCCAAGACCGATGTCCTCCAGTCCTTGCCGAATCCCGCGCTTGGCGACGAACGCGGCGCACAAGTGACGCAACGTACCCACGGACAAGTCGGTGCGGTCATGTCGGCCCGCGATAAAGTTTCTGTCCTGCGGCTTTGGGTTCGTCGTTCCGCGGGCTGGCATTTGCTTGTCTATCATGAAGTCGCCCTGCGACAGCAGGCCTCGACACCGGCGGGCCCGGGCGTAAAAGAGTGCGAGAATCCCTGCCGCACGCTGCCTTTCAAGCCGAAAAACGAAGCCGAGCAAGCCATCATTGCCGCCTGGCAAGCCCTCGAAACCGGCGTTACCAACCATGACGCTTCCGCATGGTCTCCGCACATCGCCGAAGAATTTACGATGCTTAGTTCGGCCAACGATCATCCGCTCACCAAGGCCGACCGCATCGCCACTCTCAATTTGCAGAAGCAAACCGGCTTCGCCTCCGCACCCGCCCCTTTGGTTTCCGCGCAGATGTTCGATTTCGGCGACGCCGTGGTCATGACCTGCCTCCACCAGCCCTACTCCGGCAAACCCGTACACGTCAGCCGCCTGTGGATCAAGCGCGGAGGGCAATGGATTATGTCCATCAGCTATCAGACCACCATTCAGTCCGCTCCCGCGCAGTAGACGGCGCGCCGTCTTCTATCAGCAGTCCCGGATGCAATTGTCGCAGCTCTCGCGCATGAGGATTTTTCTTCCTTTAGCTCTCATCATTGCCCCTTGCGCTACATGACCTACTCCACCCAGAACAGTGAACCGAAATCCGCATAGTGGGTTTACAATGCTATCCGTGCAGATGCTCCTCGCCTGAAATGCATCTGCTACTCCAGGAGGTCCCGTGAACACCACGCTCCTCGATCGTCGCGCTTTTCTTCGTGTCTACGCCGTTGCCGGAGGCGGCCTTCTCCTCGCCTATCATCTCGAACCGGCCGCCAAGGCTTTCGCCGCAGCGGCGCAAGCGCCGGCATCTCAGCCGCCCCCAGTCTTTCTCCCTCTTGCCTTCATCCGTGTCGCTGCCGACGGCACTGTCACGATCATGGGTAAAAATCCCGAGATCGGGCAGGGCGTGAAGACCAGTCTCCCGATGATCATCGCCGATGAACTCGACGTCGATTGGAAAGCCGTTCGCATCGAGCAAGCCGACCTCGACGAAACCAGATTCGGCCCCCAACGCGCCGGCGGCAGCACCGCCACGCCCATCAACTGGGATCCCCTCCGCCGCGTCGGCGCCGCCTGCCGCCAGATGTTCATCAGCGCCGCCGCGCAAACTTGGTCCGTCCCCGAATCCGAGTGTCAAACCTCTTCAGGCCGCGTGATCCATTCTTCGACCAACCGCACACTTACCTATGGCGTGCTCGCGGAGAAAGCCGCCACCTTGCCTGCGCCCGATCTGAAATCGGTAAAACTCAAAGATCCCAAGGATTACAAAATCATCGGCCGCGCCACCGGCGGCGTCGACAATCCTTCCATCGTCACCGGCAAGTCTCTCTACAGCATCGACTTCAAGGTTCCCGGCATGTTGTACGCCGTCTACGACAAGTGCCCCGTCTATGCTGGAAAGTGTTTGGGCGCAAACCTTGTTGAAATCAAGGCCTTGCCGGGCGTGCGCCATGTCTTCGAGGTCGAAGGCACACAGGATTTGCTCGGCCTGCACTGGGGCGTCGCTGTTGTTGCCGACACGTGGTGGCAAGCCAATCAAGCGCGCAAAAAATTACATGCGCAGTGGAACGAAGGCCCCACTGCGCAGCAAAGCAGCGAAGGCTTCCAAAAGCGCGCCGATGAACTTTCGAAGCAGTCGCCCGCAATCACCGTCCGCAAAGACGGCGACGCCGACGCCGCATTGCAGTCCGCCGCAAAAGTTCTCGACGCCGCTTATTCCTATCCTTTCCTCGCCCACGCTCCTATGGAGCCGCAAAACTGCCTCGCCCATTTCCACGACGGCAAAATGGAATTCTGGTCGCCCAGCCAGACTCCCGAATCCGGCCGCCAGTTAGTCGCGAAAGTCTTCGGCATTCCTCATGACGACATCATCGTGCACATGAAGCGCGCCGGCGGGGGCTTCGGCCGGCGCCTCACCAACGACTACATGCTCGAAGCCGCCGCCATCGCCAAACAAGTCGGCGTTCCCGTGAAACTTCTCTGGACCCGCGAAGACGATTTTCATCACGATCACTACCGTCCCGCGGGATTTCACTACCTCAAAGGCGGCCTCGACTCCTCCGGCAAACTCGTCGCCTGGCGCAATCATTTCGTCAGCTTCGGCGAAGGCCAGCAGTTCGCTCCCTCCGCCAATATTCCCGGCAACGAATTTCCCGGC
>Ga0207019_1052_pt1 | contig 28975 bp, 24 predicted proteins | sample Alteio_BWMinCont_50_FD_153483 | JGI IMG/M metagenome (GOLD analysis project Ga0207019, IMG submission 153483) | Enriched cells from forest soil in Barre Woods Harvard Forest LTER site, Petersham, Massachusetts, United States -... | ecosystem: Environmental > Terrestrial > Soil > Temperate forest >...
TACTTCGACCGTAAGCATATCTCCATCGTCTGCTACTATTTGTAATGGAAACAATACAACACTAACTGCAAGCGGAGCAAGTAGTTATTCATGGTCACCTGCTACAAGCTTAAGCTCAGGAACAGGAGCAAGCGTAACAGCTAGCCCAAGTTCAACAACTAATTATATGGTAACAGCATTAGATGGCAGTGCTTGCATACAAACTAAAACAGTTACTGTTACTGTAAACCCGCTTCCTTCAGTAAGTATTAGTCCAGCTACTCCAAGTATATGTGTTGGCGGCACCGTTGCTTTAACCGCAAGCGGAGCAAGTACCTATTCATGGTCACCTGCTACAGGATTAAGCGCAAGTACAGGAGCTTCTGTAACAGCTAACCCAAGTGCAACAACAACTTATACCGTAACAGGAACAAACAGCAACGGATGTGTAAAAACTCAAACGGTTCTTGTAACTGTAAACAGTCCGGCTACTTTAACTTTTAGTCCTTCAGCACCCACTATTTGTGTTGGAAGCACAACAACTATAACAGCGAGTGGAGCAAGTACTTATTCATGGTCTCCTGCAACAAATTTAAATACAACAAGCGGAGCAACAGTAGCAGCTAACCCAAGTTCAACAACAACTTATTCGATAAGCTCAGCAGGAAGTAATGGTTGTGTAGGTACAACAACACTATCAGTTGCTGTAAATGCATTACCAACGTTAACCTTAAGTCCATCATCACCTGCCGTTTGTAATGGAGGCACCGTTGCCTTATCAGCTAGCGGAGCAAACACCTATTCTTGGTCTCCCGCTACAAACCTAAGTGCAACAACTGGTGCAAGTGTAAATGCTAATCCTACCACAGCAACAAATTATACTTTAACAGGAACAAATACGAATGGTTGTATAAACACTAAAGCCTTTACGGTAAATGTAAATGGTTTACCAACTTTAGCTGTTAGCCCAACTTCAGCTACTATTTGTGTGGGAAACAACACTTCTTTAACAGCGAACGGAGCAAGTACTTATTCATGGTCACCTGCTACAGGATTAAATAATGCTAACTCAGCAAACGTAACAGCCAATCCAACATCTACAACAAATTATACTGTAAGTGGCACAAATGCAAATGGATGTGTGGGAACAACTACGGTTACTGTAAATGTAAATCCTTTACCAACTTTAAGTATCACTGCAAGCCCGACAGCAATTTGTGTGGGTGCAAGTTCTACGTTAACTGCTAGTGGAGCAAGTACATATTCTTGGTCACCTGCAACCGGATTGAGCAGCGCTAATACAGCAAACGTAATGGCGAATCCAACATCTACAACAAATTATACAGCAAGTGGAACAGATGCAAACGGTTGTATTGGAAACCAAACAATCAATCTTGTTGTAAATCCATTACCAAGTATAAGTATCAGTCCAAGCAGTCCAATTGTATTAGGCGGACAGGGACCAACCATCACCGCTAACGGAGCAAATACTTATTCTTGGTCTCCTGCAACAAATTTAAATACGACTACGGGTGCAACTGTAACAGCTATGCCGCAAATTACTACAGGGTATACCTTAACAGGAACAAGTGCCGCAGGTTGTGTAAATCAAACTCCATTTTCTGTTGGTGTTGAATTATGGCAGCAAACAGCTGATACATTTCATGCGCCTATTTATTACAACGGTAATGTAGGTATAGGTACCAACAACCCTCAAGCTGCTTTAGATGTAATTGGAAATGCTATCATCACAGGAACACTAACTACAGGTGGGTTAAACTCTACCAGTTCAAATTTAAATGTGACTACGCCTGCGGTGTTTAAAGATAGTGTGACTCTATCTTCTTTAGCAACTGCTACCACTACAACAGGTTCAGGGAATAGATATTTACTACTGAAAAATAATGGTGTTATAGTTACCGGAGGTGGTGTAGGACAAACACAATCTGTAAATAGCTGTAATTCACTTCTGCCAAGTTGGACCATTGGAGGAGATAATTTAGCAGGACTTACTCCATCAACAGGAGGAGATTTAGCTTTAGGCACTTGCGATCAAAATGATTTAGTATTTAAAGCGGGAGGTAGTAAAGCTTTATGGCTTACACCAGCAGGTACTTTAGGTGTTGGAATATCAGCTCCACAGGCAATGGTACATATCAATACAACTTACTCTCAATCCGGCAATGCTACCCCAGGTCTAATTATAGACGATCAAGATCCTTCTGAAAATACGGCTGAGTTTACAGTTAATAGTGATGGAACAACAAAAATAAGTGTTCTCCCAAGTATTTCATTAGGTGGATTTCCTGATGCATTTAGTGTTAATACTCAAGATCCTCATTTTCAAGGGTGTCTATACTGCGCTGGCACAGGAACTAATGCATATTATAATCTTTTTAGAATTGATAGGGCTACTGGTCACGTGGGTATTGGTACGGCACCCACATCTAACGTAAGTTCATACAAAATGCTTACCGTGAGCGGAGATGCTTCATTTGCAAATTATAATGCTTCAGGAAATGGGAATACTGCGGATGGAATAACTGCAATAGAGATTTTAGGGAACAATCAAGTACCTACGCGTAGAGGTATTACAGTTGATAATGACCCTAACGGCGATTTCAATTTTTATATAAATTCTAACCAATCAAGTTCTCAGTTTAATTTTGTGAATGGTGCAAATGGAGTAGTATCTTCTTCTAATCCTGCAATAGCAACAATTGGAAGTACAGGAATGTCAATTGGAAATGATGGCGCAGGTAATACTACAGTTCCGGTAGGTTACCAACTGGCAGTCTATGGAAAAATTATTGCTCAAGAAGTTGTAGTTAAATTACTTCCTTGGCCTGATTATGTTTTTACAAAAAATTACAAACTAAAAAACCTTCTTGATCTTGAAAATTATATAAATGAAAACCATCACTTACCAAATATTCCAGCAGCAAAAGACATTGAAAGTTCTGGTGTTCAGTTAGGTGATATGGTAGGAAAACAAATGGAAAAAATTGAAGAACTTACCTTGTATATGATAGAAATGAAAAAAGAAATAGAAAAATTAAAACAAGAGAATAAAGAACTTAAAGTGCTTATCAACAAATAGGAGTATTAATTTTCTAATTAACTTTTTATGAAACTTTTTTTAAAAATAATTCTGCTGATTTGTTTTGGGTTTACTTCGTTTGAAGTGAATGCCCAGCAAAATACGGGAACTATTACGGTTACTGATGACCCCTCATCATCTCTAATAAACACAATAAATAACCAAGATGATTTCGCTAGAGACGAGGTTCATTTATTACCAACAGGCTCGGGAGGAGAAGTACATCTGCTTCCACAATCCAGCACTGACGAGGTTCACTTACATATAGATCCAACTATTATACTTCCTGTCAACTATCAATCATCCAATGGAAGTAGTACAACTAATCCAGTAATAACAAAAACCATTGATATGACGTTACCAGTTGGAAGCACATCTGGAAGTTTTAATGTTAATCAATATGGTGGGTTAAATTATAGTATTCCTATTGACCTCCCACCAGGTACAAATAAAATAATACCTTCTCTTTCCATTAACTATAATAGTTATGGGGCAAATGATATTTTAGGGTTTGGCTGGGGGATTTCCGGTGTTTCTAGTATTGGAAGAACTCCACAAAATTTATTTTATAGCAATAATGTAGCTCCAATTAATTTAGATAATAATGATTTATTTAATATAGATGGCAGTGTAATTCTCCCAACTAGTGGCTTAAATGGACAAGACGGATCTATTTATGGAACAGAATCAGAATCATTTATGAGAATTACTTCACATGGAACTACAGGGTCTGGGCCAAGCTGGTTTAATGTTGAAACAAAGGAAGGCATTACAATGGAATATGGAAACACTACCGATTCTAAATTTATTCCTAAAGGTCAAAGTACAGCACTTAAATGGATGATTAATAAAATGTATGATAATTATGGTAATTATGTTTTATTCTCATATCATAACAAAGATGGCGAGATTTATATAGAAAAAATATTATATACCGGCAATACTGTAGCCAATATTACACCTTTCAATTCTATAAATTTTTATTATGACCAAAGACAAGATAAAAACACTTCATTTATAGCTACAGGAGAAATCGATGAAACCGTTATTTTACGAAGAATAGAAGTTACAAGTGAAAACATTCAGGTAAAATCTTTTGACTTTAATTATTCTTACAATAACTATCAAAGTTTTTTAAATGAAATAATTGAATCAGGGTCGACTTCTGATCATTATAATTCTATGCAATTTTCTTATCAAGATGACCTTTCTGCATCTCCCATTTCTGTTGCCTCTACAATGACGAATAATAATTTATTTTATAAATATCAACCCGTGGATATGGACGGAGATGGTAAAGCAGATCTTGTTCGATTTGGAGGTAGTTTTATTACAGGAACTGGTAGTGGGTCTACTATCGGATCGGGTCAGTTATATGGACCGAGTTCTCTTTCTTTAGGTTCGTTGTACATACCTTCTTCGCAATTTAATTGGTTGGGTTGGGATATTTTAAAAAACAATAGTAGTAGTAGCTTTAGTACTGTTGTATCTAATTCCTCATTTCCAAGTAATTTATACTTATTTAATGATTTTTATCCTATTAGTAGTGGTGCAGTAGGAAATATGTTGTTAGAATCTACCGACTTAGATGGAGATGGAAAAGAAGATATTTTAATAACAGGAGTTTCTGAAGGTTCTATTACTGCAAATGGATTTTCTTTAACAGAATTCGATATTTACCCATGTCTTGCAAAAGACGATTTTGCTATTCCCTCTACGCCAATAGTTGCGTATGGAGATCCCAACCCTAAAAACGTATCGCAAAATATCCGATTTATGGATATTAATGGAGATCAAAAACTAGATATTTTTAATATTTATCATGATCCCGGATATTCCCCTGTTAACAGTAACCAAGGTACTTATAATGATATTATGAGGGTTTGGCTTGACGTTACTAATCCTACTCCAACTATTCTTACCTCTCTACCTGCCACAAGTAATACAGCTCTTTACGGAACGGATTCCCCTCTTGATTATCCATATGATTTTTCATCAGCCGTAAATGCGGATATCGATGGGGACGGGAAAACGGAGCTTGTAAATGTTTTCGATGGACCTCATTCACAACAATTTATTGTAAAATATGTAAATAGCAATATTGTTTTTCAACAAGATAATTCAGGCTATACATATTTTCCACAAGGATATTCTACTGATGAATGTGTGCCAATAACAAACCCCGTGCCATCTCAAGATCACCTCAATTTCTATGGGGATTTCAATGGAGATTTAATCACAGATGTTTTAAAGTGTATAAAAAATCAAAGTGGGAATAATTGGACGGAAGATTTTGGTCAAGGAGATGGAAGTTATAAGTCTGTTGCGTTGTCTAGCACAATGCCTGATCCATATTCGTGTAGTAATTTAATTATGATAAAAGATTTAAATTCAGACGGGAAATCAGATATTCTTGAGCTTGTATTTAATAATACTACTAGTGGCCCTAGTTATGGGGCTACTTACCAAAATGGAATGAATATCTATTATTCTTTAGGAACAGAATTTATAAAAGAAACACAAACCATAACTACAAAAAATTCGCTAAGTAAACAAGCTGTTGATTACGATTTTGCAGATTTTAATGGCGACGGAAGTTTGGATTTAATAACTTCATATCCCAACTCTGGATTTAATATAAATCCAGATATTATATATTTTTATAAAGGCGTTAAATCAAAATACCTATATGAGGTAGTTGATGGATTTAATATCGCTAACAAATTTAGCTTTGATCCCCTTTCGTTTCCTACTAATTCGACGTTTTATACTCAAAACTCATCAAATGCGAAAACATATCCACTGCTTAATTTTAATGGACCTTTATATGCAGTTTCAAACATTACAATACCAGATGGAATCGGAGGAAATAACGTAACAAGCTATGCATATCAAGATGCAATTATTCATAAAAATGGTAAGGGATTTATTGGTTTTTTGACTGTAACTAGTTATAATTCTACTTCTTTTATACTAAATATAAAAAAATACGATTTTAATAGCACTTATTTTAACTTATATACTTCTAGTTCCTCATCTAATTTACTAACATTCTCTGCGTTAGCACCAACAATCACTCCAATTTCTACAGAAGTTTATACTAATAACACTACAGCATTAAACAGCGGTAGATTTTATACTGTAATCAATAATGTTTTATTTAATGATTTAATAAGTGGAAAAACAGCAAGTACGGATTTGGCATACGATAATTATGGAAACTTATTGACTAGGACTGTTAACACAAACTCAAATTATGATGTAGAACAAGAAACAAATACTTATACTCAAATGGACGCCTGGATACCTTCGCGGTTAGCTTCGTCAGCAATAACTACTACAAGAGGAGGAAACACATCTTCAAGACAGTCGACATACAACTACAATGCTACAGATAATGGACAATTATCTTCAATTTTAGATGACAAAGGACTTAATACAGAATTTCAATATGATGGAAATACAGGCGTTATTGTGAAAAAACTAATTTATGCTTCTACCGTGCCACTCCGAAAAACAGAATATACTTACGATGCTAATTTCCGATATCCTGTAAGTATTACAAACCCCTTAAATCAAGTTTCCAATTATACTTATGATGGTCGCTGGGGAAAAATTTTAACCTATCAAGGTGTGGATGGATTAACAACCACCTATACTTTTGATTCTTTTGGAAGATTGATAGGATCAAAATCTCCTGATAATATAACTTCAACCACTAGTTATAATTGGGTACCAAATGGATCAATGCCTGGTAATGACCCAATTGATGTATCTGATATTTCATATCAGATAACCAAACAAGTGACAGGTAGACCTACTGAGAAAAAGTATTATAACACATTGGGGATGGTGAGAAAGGAAGAGACAGATGGTTTTTCAGATAAAATTTATAAGGTTATTGGCTATGACAATAAATCTAATGTTACTATTGCAAGCTTACCCTATCAAACTACTTCAAATGCATTAACTCCTGTGCTTACGACAACTACTTATGATGCATTAAATAGAATTATTAAACAAGAGCAAACTGATAATATTATTCAGACACCATTACTCACAACCTATCAGTATGCATATAGTAATGGAAATACAACTATTACAACTGTATTACCAGACGGGATGACTTCTTCCAAAACAACTGATCCGACAGGCTTAGTTATTGGTTCTACGGACAATGGAGGTAATGTTACTTTTGACTATTTTGGGAACAGAAAAATGAAAACCACTTCCGTAAATGGTTATCAAATGATGTCTGCTTCATATGATAATTTTGGAAGGAGGCTTAGTTTGACAGATGGAAATTCTGGTACAATGCAATATACCTATGACGAACTCGATGAATTAATTACTCAAAAAGATGCCCTTAATAACACTTATACATTAACTTATGATGTTATGGGAAGGGTTACACAAAAAATTGGTACTGGAGAAGGAACATATAGTTATCAATATAATACAAGTGGTAATGGCATTAACAAACTACAGCAATCTGTTTCACCTACTGGTGTAACTAACAATTATACTTACGATGCTTTAAACAGAATCCACAAAATAGATAAAACAATAAATGGAAATGTTTTTACAACTCAATATGAGTATGATGTTTATAACAATTTATCAAAGATTAGTTCCCCAAGCTCTAATAATTTCGGAGTAATGAGAGAATATACTTCAGCCGGATATCTTAATAAAGTAAGTGATAATAATGGCCAGTTAATTTGGCAAGCTGACGAAATGAATGGACTTAATCAATATACTAAATACACTCTTGGCAACAATGTTCAAACTCAAAAATTATATTCAAATTTCGGATCTCCAATAAGTTATATGGCTTCTGGCACACAAAACTTACAGTTTAGTGTTGATGAGAGAAATGGAAATCTTAATAGCAGATCGGATGCATTACTTGGTTTAAGTGAAGCATTTACCTACGATAATCTAAACAGGTTAACTGGTTCATCTGTCACCACTCCAAATGTTTCATACCCCGCCCAATCAACTAGTTATAGCCAAAATGGTAATATAACTCAAAAATCAGATGCTGGCACTTACACTTATTCATCTATTAAACCAAATGCTGTAGAAACTGTTTCAAATCCAAATGCAAATATTAGCCTTACCGAACAAGATATAAGTTATACTGCTTTTAATAAAGTTCAATCTATTACAGAAGGAGATTACCAATTAAATGTATTATATGGATCTGATCAACAAAGGGCCAAAACAGACTTATTCTATCAAAGCTCTTTACAAGGTACAAAATATTTTGTTGGTAATTATGAGAAACAAGTTAGCACTGGTGAAATACAAGAAATCAATTATATAGATGGCGGCGATGGTTTAGCCGCAATATACGTAATTGATAATGGAGTTGGAACTATGTATTACGCCTATACTGATAATTTAGGTAGTATTTTAACGTTAAAAGATCAAAATGGAAATAAATATGCTCAGAATTTTGACGCATATGGAAGAAATAGGAGTCCAAGTGATTGGTCTTATAGCAATATACCAACTATTCCAAATTGGCTTTATAGAGGGTTTACAGGCCATGAACATTTACCGGAATTTTCTTTGGTTAATATGAATGGACGGATGTATGACCCACTAATTGGTATGATGCTTACTCCAGATAAAGTAGTTGCTGATAATACTAGTACTCAAGGGTATAATAGTTATAATTATGCACTGAATAGACCAACCGTTTATGTAGATAAAAGTGGAGATTGTCCGATTTGTGTGATTTTGGTCATAGCTATTATTGCGGCAGTAATAAACGTTGAGGAGAACACAGGACCTGGTGCTTCAACTGAGCAAGTTGTCGATGCTTTTGTAACTGGATTCTATGCGGGAGCGTTTGCAGCGACAATAGGGGTTGTTGCAGCCCCGGTTGGGATTGGTGCTGGAATTCTTACAGGTATAGGTTCCTCTTTAACTTCTACCACTATTCTTTCATATGGCAATCACGCAACATTAGGAACCCCATTGGCAACACCGCAACAGTATCTTACATCTGTTGCAGTAGGAGGGTTATTAGGAGGAGCTGCAGGAGGAATTGCAGCTAAGCTTGCACCCGTTCCTACAAATATTGTAACTGGAGAACCAATAGTAGAAGTATTGGATCCTTCCATATCAATTAAAACATTTGAACCCGAATTAGTGGGTAGCCAAGAAATTACCGTTTCTGAACCAGCTATTCAAAGCGCTGAGCCTGCAACAATCCAAGAAGGTACAACGTGGAACGTTGAAACAAAACCAAATATTAGTCAAGATGTTAAAGCTCTTGATGGAAATAATAATGTAACAGTTGTTGGTGACAGAAGCAATATAAAGATTAATGGTTATATAGATGATATTGATGCTAAACCAGGTATGTATCATAAATTTCCGGATCTTCTTGACAATGAAATTATTCAAGGTGGGGCATGGGCACAAAGGTTAAAGGATGGTGCAAATTGGTTTGAAGCACCTGGTTCTTGGTCATATTTAGATGGAGCTGGCAATGTAAAAACAGTTTATGGAAATTATGAAATTGGAATTAACGAAAATGGTATTATTTTTCATAAATTATTTAAACCTTGGTAATATTGTTGTGTACATAAATTATAAAAAGAAAAAACAATGAATCAGTTTGTAGAGTTTAAGGATTTTGAAAACAACTATATTAAAATTAATGTATTAAAGCATCGAAAAAATTTGAATCTGCACTTTATTGATAACATTATTTATATTAAATATCAAACATTTAATTTGAGCTTTAATATTAACTGTGAAATGCAAGATTTGGAATACCTAAATGATGGACTTAACATGATTAAAAACGGCAAAATTAAAACCTGTTTTTTTAATCATAATGAAGAAATTATCTCTTTAAAATTTTTCATAGATGAAATTCAAAATATTACAATTTTTACGGAAATTAATAACGATAAAAAAAACCTTAAATTTAGTTTAGAGTTTTTGCTAAGTAATATTGATGATGTTATAATCAAATTAAGAAACATAATAGAGTACCCAGTAATTGATAAATAGATACTTTAAACATAATGTATCTTTAATTAGGGTAAGAAAATAAGTTAAAATTATAAATATGATGAAAAACCAAAGTATGTTTCTTTTAAGTGTTTTGTTCTTTTTTTTAACTATTCAATTAAAAGCACAAACTACAGTACAATATAGCTATGATAAAGCAGGAAATAGAATTCAAAGAAAACTATATGTATGTACTACTTGCCGACCGGATCAACAAAATGGAAAGGTAGCATCTCAGGAAAAAGACACGACTCAGATACTAGCTGCGCAGCATGGTCTTAATGTGTATCCTAACCCCACACAAGATAAAGTAAATCTCACATTAAGTAATTTAAAAGATGACGAAACAACATCTGTTGTAGTAACCGATGAAACAGGAAAGACTGTTTATAGTGCAAAAAACCTTCAACTTCAGAATGAAATCAACGTAAGCACTTTTAACAACGGTACTTATTTTTTTAGAATTACTATGGGCAAAGATGTGATGGTTTATAAAGTAATGAAGATACAATAGGTTGTAAGTGTTTTAAAAGTTTTTACGAAAAATGGTATAGTATAAAGAGCTTATGTTTTTTGCAAATATTGTTTCATAAAAACAGATTCTGCTATATTCGTTCAAACACGATATGTTAGTAGATCACACAAAATACAAGAACATAAAAATCACCGAAGCGGATATTGTATATAATATATTAAAAGAAATATTTAACACGCTTGAACCATTTGAAAAAGACAAGGAACATTTGTATGCAATAGGTCTTACAAGAAGAAATACCATTCGTTATATTGACCAGGTAAGTATTGGTTCCATGATTGGAACAGTAGCCGAACCGAGAGAGATTTTCAGAATGGCCATTCATCAGGCAGTCGGTGGAGGCATAATTTTAGCGCATAATCATCCTTCCGGTAATTTAAATCCAAGTGAGGCTGATATAAGGCTTACTAAAAGGGTGAAGAACGCAGGAGAGATTATTGACATCCGTTTAATGGATCACATTATATTTACCGAAGAGGGCTTTTATAGTTTTACTAATGAAGGGGTGATTTAGAATAGCAGGTTAATATATTTACATATAGAAAGGCAGATTAAAATAGAATCGCACGCTGAAAAAAGAGCCCTTTTTAGGTTCTATGCCGCATTTCTTCAGACGGAGAAACGCGGAGTTTTTATCTCAAAAACAGCGAATGGTTCAAGCCAGGCCAACTTATCGCAATATTACCATCAGTCATTTTAGCTAAATTTTAAAAAGAAAAAGGAGCCAGCAACGAGCTCCTTTTCCCCATAACAAAAACAGCTAATTACTTGATCTTGTAACCAAGCTGTTTTCTGGCAATTGTGATCAAAGCTTCTATTCTATCCGGTGTCCATTGATTTGATACCCCGATAGCACAATCACGAAGTTTGATTTCTTCTTCCGGCTTAATAAAGAAGCGCTGGTACGGTTTGCTTAGTTTACGCGCTTCCTTGATTTCTTTTATAAGTCCATATGGCGGAACGATCTCATCTTTAAAAAGTTCCAGGGCAGTTTTCAGGCTCGGCTTTTTCTCTTTGGCATATTGAGTGATAACCGCATGAGCCAATCTTCCCTTATTGTATGTGTTACCATTGAACTGGTATGTCGTCATATCCCTGCCGGCTTTCTTTTTGGGTTTGGTTACTTTTTCTTCTTTCTTTTCTTTCTCTTCTTTCTTTTCCGTCTCTTCCTTTTCAGGAGTTTCTGTTGGCTGTTCTGTTTTTGTAATTGGTGCAGGTTCAGCATTGTCTTTTAGTTTTTCTGCATCAACCAAGGTGTAATGCTTCTTACCTTCATTTTCTTTCATCTGAACGGCACCGTCTTTTATCAGTGCATTCATCACAGTATAGATCTGCAAAAATGTAATGCTCCCTTTGCTGGCTGCATTAATCTGATGTGCCGTTACAGTTGTGGTTTCTTTTAGTGTCTGAACGATGACTTCTCTTACTTGCTCTGTTTTCATGGGGTTTATGTTTTGGTTATAAGCGAGTATAGAAGATTCCTACGACACGGCTGCGGAGAAATACCTGTATTTGCAGGTAAAATAAGGCGTAAATGCAAAAGCTCTTGGTTTCCAAGAGCTTAGAATTGCAGGGAGTTTCTAACGACTTTCTGTTGGTTCTTCTTTGGGTGCATACTTTATTGAAAGATCGAAAAATAGTTTTTTGTCCTCCTCTGAAAATTCTTCCCGCAGGGCATACATGTCTTCGAGCAAGTGTTCAATACTTATTTCTCTCATGTCTTCCGGCAATTCAAATCTTAATCCGGCTTCAACAGGATTGGTTTTTGAAATCCCCAACAGATAGCATACAAAGGAGCTCTTTACATGCTCCTGAACTATCTCAAGCGAAACATTAAGTTTTTTGGCTGTGGAAACTATTCTTTCCAGGGAAAGAATGACATCTTCCGCATTCATTTGCTTTATTATTTTCAGTTCCGTCGCTATCCTGTATTTGTAATAGTCGGTAAGCTCCCTTAATTTTTCAATTTCTCTTTCATAAACGAGTTCTTTAAGTTGCTGTGTCATGCTGATTGGTTGCTTTTTTTTATTGCCATACATTATATAGGGTATTTGGACTTATCTAAAAGCAGAAACAATCAGTAAGAAGGGCTACCGGACAGGTTTCTCAAAGCATTTATTGAATTGCTCGGGATGATAGGTTTTAAAATAAGCCAACTGGTACGCTGTTTTTGCTCTATTCATTAGTGCATCTTTAGGATAGCAATAGGAAGAGGCAAGAAATACATCTGACGCTATGTGCCTTAAAATATATTTGCTTTCTGTGGTATTCTTTAAGCCCGCTTCAATAAATCTTGCATAAAACTCTTTAGGATCATCTTTGTTTTCCAGCCAATATTCGTCTTTCAGTTCTGATATTATCCGATGGCTCTCTCCTTTATTAATCCCAAAAACTATGGACATGACTTCCGCGATATCTTCTGTGTATAGCAATGATCCGTGTGTTTTATCATATACATCATGTATCCTTTTATCGCCATTGAGTTTTTCATCCGACCAGGCGCTTCTTAAACCTATATACTCTTCCACAAAGTAATCGTTTTTCCACGCGCTGAAAAACATTGCATTACGGAGGTCATGTAAGTTTTCTAACGGGAATTCATCCATCCAGTTAGACATCAATGTATTTTCAAAAATGTTTTCTAAATCTCCCTTTTTTAGAAACTCATACACTTTTGAATCATTATAATTCATTAGTTCTTTTTCTAATTGTGACAAATAAGTACCGGCTGTTTCACCGCTTTTGGAAATTTCTTTTTCTAAAACGGCTCTTTTTAATTGTTCTATCATGGTTTGTTTTTTACTTAGGGTTTATAATAAGTATCAAATCACAGCTATTTAATTACTTGGTATCAAAGGCAAACAACAGCTCGCCCTTATTCATGATGAAATAAGTATCGCCTGATTCGCCTGTATATAAGTAAAATACATTATCGGCATGATAAGAATAAACATAATGGTATTTCAGTAGCTCTGTGATTAACTGCTCTTCAAATGCTGCTTTGGTAATTACCTTAGAGGAAGCCATGACTTCTTCCAGGTTCAGATGGAACTGGGTTCGAAGAAGGGTAAATAGTTCAGGGTAGCTGTATTTGGAAATCGGCAGCAGGCGGCTGTTCTCAAGTCTTTCCATATTTATCTTCTGCATGACCTCATAAGAAGACAGGTTTAACCTGCCGTTCTTATCCAGAACAGTCTCATCGAAATAAAACTGCTCGTAATATTCAATTTTCTGAACCGCTTCAAACAATTCGTTGGCAATAGCATCTTTCTTTTCTATCGGTAATTCATGTGATATCAATAGTTCAATAAGATCGATCAGTTTTGTATCGCTCGCCCGAAACAAGATGTTGGAATCAAAATACAAACTGCCGGATATTTCATTGATGGTATACAGCTTAAAGTAAAATAGGCTTCTGCCTTTTGTACCGCTTACGAGCCAGTTTCTGATCGTGTTCATCTTTTTTTTGTTTACACGAGTATAGCAGATACCGGCGAAAACACTGTTGTTTCAAATGCTAAAAACTGGCGCATGGCTGGTCAATTTGTCCAAATGGTTCATTTTGTTCAATCATTTCTTGCAAGACTTAGCTGAAATACTAATTTTATGCGCTTTATGAAATGTATGCTGAAAAAGTATCTGTTACTGATAACTGCTGTTGTTGTATTATCAATTCAGGTAAAGGCGCAAAATGATGTCGGCTATCTAATCAATCAGTTTCAGAGAGTAGTTACAAGCCAGCAGGATTCAGCTTCTTACTATCTGCATACATTAGAAAAACTTAGAACCAAAGACAACCAATCAAAGATTTTAAATTGTGAAGCCATTTTTGTTGGCAGATGGGAAAGTGATTACCAAAAAGCATTGAAGTATATAGATACCGCATTGGTAAGTGCAAAAGACAGTACTGATTATTATCTGGCTCTTAATTCCAAGGCTAATTTTTTTAAAGAATTAGGCAAGTACCCGGAAGCCGTTAAAATATATACGGATTACTTAGGTTACGCCAAACGAAACGACAAGAAAAAATTGATTGGCAAGATATACAGCAACATAGGTTCAACTTATGCCTATGCCAACAAAGATGTGGATGCCCTGCCCTATTTAAAACAAGCTTTGATCCATTTTAAAAGTGCTAAAATGGATTTGGAATATTATAGAGCTTCCATGATACTGGGCTCATCTTATATTAAATTAGATAGCTTGCAACAAGGCGCATATTATTTGCCTGGGGCAATTAGTTTCTTTAAAAACACGAATTATTATTTTTTCTATGCAGATGCGATGAAAGAATATAGTACCGTAAAGTATAATTTGAAACAATATGATTCTGCTATCTATTACATGAACGAATCCTATAAGATATTTGAGAACCAACATACGTTGGAATCACTCGCGCTTATTTCACTGAACCTGTCGAGTTGCTACCAGAAAATAAAAAATATAAAACTAGCGGAGCAATATGCCGCTTTGGGCTACAAATACGCTTTAGACAATCAGGCACCTGATGTTATTATGATGGCAACATATAGTAATTATGAGTTTTACAAAGACCAGGAACGCATTGACAAGGCTTTAACTTTTTTTGAATTATACGAAGCATACAAGGATACTTTCATGAATGCGGAAAAAGAAAGCGAACTGAATGCTTTAAACATCAAATACAAAACCGTAGAAAAGGATAATGAACTTTTAAAAAACAAAAATGACATAACCGAAAAGAATTTTCTAATACAAAAGCAGCACACGAGGATTTACTTTATTTCTGCTTTGTTTATTCTTACCGCACTTATTGTAGTGTTAGTGTCTTATCTTATCAGAAAGCAAAGAAAACTGAATAAAGAGCTGACAGAATTAAATGACTTTAAAAACAAGGTAATAAGCATCATATCACACGATCTTCGTAATCCTGTGGCAGAAATTGCAAGTCATAGCAATGAAGAAGATATAAAGAACAAAGCTGTAAGCGCTTTGAATATTCTGGAGAGCCTCCTTAACTGGAGCTACCCGCAATTAAACAAGAACCGGTTAAAGCCCGTAACTATAATTCTTTCAGAAATAATAGAAGATGTTAGGGAGCAAATCTCTTACCTGACTGACCGCAAGCATCAGAAAGTAAATGTGAGTATAAATGAGAGCTTCACTTTTACCGGTGATTATGATACTACGCTCATTATTTTCAGAAACCTGCTTACCAACGCGTCAAAATACGCCGATGATTCTGAAACTATTGTTATTTCTCAGACAGGTAACGAGATCAGCATCATAAACACCTGTACTAAAACAATCGAGGCAGGCACCGGCATAGGTATCAAATTATGCGAAGATTTAGCCAGGCAAAACAATTACAAATTAAGGATAGAGTTTAATAATAATATAGCTACCGCTTATTTGAAGGTATGAGTATCAGAACCGTTTTATTAGAGGATAACAAGAAAGATTTACAGCACCTGGTAAATGAGCTGAAAGAAATTTCATTTATTGATGTGATTGGCAGTTTCTCAAATCCGGTTGAAGCAATTGAATTTATTTCTAAAAATAAAACAGATTTAATTATATCCGATATTGAAATGCCCGGTGTAAATGGCATTGCTGCTATTAAAATGCTTTCCGAGCCGCCTTTGGTTATATTCATCAGTTCATATCCCAAGTATGCAGTTGAAAGCTTTGAAGTAAAGCCATTGCATTACTTAGTAAAGCCTTTTTCAAAAGAGAATTTATTAAAAGCAACTTACCGCGCTTTAGAAACCATTAAAACCAAAAGCACTTTCCCTGATGATTTTATGTTCGTTTATACGGACAAGGTTTATGAGAAAGTTTCATATAGCGATATTCTTTACATACAGGCTGAGCAGAACTTCGTAAAAATACATACTACTCAGAAACCATACATGGTGCTTGTAAGCATATCCGGCTTCCTAAAACAGCTTCCTGCCGGACAATTCCTGCGCGTGCATAAGTCATACGCGGTAAACATACAGAACATTAGCAGCTACACCCATCAGGATATTTTTCTGAATAAGGCTACCATACCAATCGGTGAGGCTTACAAGGAACAAACCATCAATTTTCTATCCGCGCTTACTATTTCACGCGGTAAATAATATACCGTAATCCGTTTCCTGTACTTATTTGGGTTGTTCGTGTACTTTTTCGGGCAGTTCATCAACTAAATTTAATCGAAGCCTTCATCCGCATAAGTTTGCGATCAAAACGCATACTTGTATTCACTTAGAACTATAATCACTAAAAATAACTTTAGACAAATTTGTCTAAGGTTGGCATGGTGGGATAGGAAAGAGATTTTGTACAAGTTTTTTATAAACTAAAAAAAAATGAAAAAATGAAAACAAATGTAGAAATGTTTAAACGCTGTGCAAGACAAAGTGCCGAACTCTTAACAGAAGATCATGTTGCTATTATGGTATTACCGGAAGGAGGTTTTACACTATTAGAAAAAAGGAAAATCGAACTCGCACTTAATGACTGTGAGATTGAATGGGATACATGTGCAGTGATTTCAAAAAAAGTAAGTAAGCAATAACCTCAATCAAGCTAAGTGAGTGGTATAATTTATTTAAAGGAAATTATAATCACCATGCCAACCTTAGACAAATTTGTCTAAGGTTGGCATGGTGGGGATAGTAAAAAGATGATCGGTACAAGTTTTTTATAAACTACAAAAAAAATTAAAAAAATGGAAACAAATGTAGAAATGTTTATTCGCCATGTAAGAAAAGTCATGTTACGCTTAACAGAAGATGATATTGCTCTTATTGAAACACCAGAAAAAGGTTTTTCAAGATCAGAAAAAAGGGAAATTGAAGGAGTGCTCCATGACTGTCACATTATATGGGGTCAATGTGCAATGGTTTCAAAAAGAGTAGGTATGTGACAGCCCCATCAAAGCTAAAGTAAGCGGTATAATTTATTCAAAGGAAATTATAATCACCATGCCAACCTTAGACAAATTTATCTAAAGTTGGCATGGTGGGGATAGGAAAGAGGTGATCGGTACAAGCTTTTTATAAACTATAAAAAAATGGAAACAAATGGAAACAAATGCAGAAATATTTATTCGCTATGCACGACAAAATTTACACTTTTTAGAAGAAAATGATATTACTCTTCTTGTAATACTGGAAGAAGGTTTTTCAATGTCAGAAAAAAGGAAAATCGAACTGGCCCTCTATGATTGTAACATTGAATGGGGTCTTCAATCAGCAGAAATTTCAAAAAGAAGAATAGGTAAGCGAGCTCCAGCAAGGCTAAAGTATGAATTAAAAGAAATTATAATCGCCAAAAACAACCTTAGACAAATTTGTCTAAGGTTAACGTACTGGAAATCATACTTGTTTTCAACTATTCATTTTGATTCTAGTCGAACTCCCTTTACTAATGGCAGAACAAATAATCAATTAAAACAGTAACGATGAATAAAGTAATTACAAAAAATATTTCGGAGGTAAAGAACCATCCGGTAAATGAACAGATTTATACGATGTCCATGTCAGTAGAAGATCTAAAAGAGTCCATACAAACACATGGGCAACTCACGCCCATAACCATTAATTCCGAAGGCATCATTATAAGCGGGCACAGAAGAGTAAAAGCCCTGTCGGAACTGGGGCATGAAACTGTAGAGGCCATTGCAAAAGAGTATGCTTCCAAAGAAGATGAAGTGATGGAAATCATCGCTTTTAATAACCAGAGAAAGAAAACCTATACAGAATGCATCAATGAAATAACCACCTATAAAGAAATGTGGGGTAAGAAGCAGGGCGAACGGACGGACCTAATAGAAGGCAATGAAGAAGAAGAAAAAATCACCACACGTAAACGTATCGCAATTGCCTTGGGTATGTCAGAAGGAAATATCCAGAGCCTCGAAGCCATAAATACGAATGCGCCTCATCTGATTCCGTTTATAAGCTCGGGTGAATACAGCATTCATGGTGCGTTTGAAGAAACAAAAAAAATCATGAAGAAGATTGCTGAAGAAAATGGAATAGAGCCTAAGGTAAGAAATCCTAAAACTCTGGAGAATAAAGAAGCTGAAGAAATGGTTCAAATCTATACTTACCACTGTAAAGATTGTGGGCGAAAATTCAACGAACAAAAATAAATGGTTATGGAAAAACAAATATTTGTTCGGAATAAGAGAGATAAGAATACCTCTCCGATTAAAAAATTTAAAAGGGAAACAAAAGAACCCACTTTAATTTCTCTTTTTTCTGGTTGCGGCGGTTCAAGTGAGGGATATCATCAGGCTAAATTCAAGGAACTTCTTGCTATCGAAAAAGATAAAAATGCAAGGGAATGTTTTAGCTTAAATTTTCCGGATGTACCTGTTGTTGACAACGATATATCCAAACTAACCGGACATGAGATTTTAGATATGATAAAACTTGGTGCCGGTGAACTCGATTTATTTGATGCAAGCCCTCCCTGTCAGTCTTTATCACCGGCTAATATAGGCAGAAACCCTTTCGACGCGCGTGGAATGTTATTCTTAAAAACCATCGGTTTAATAGGTGAAGTTCAGCCGAAGGTCTTCCTGATTGAAAATGTAGCAGGCTTAGTAAAAGGCCAGAACCTGAAATTCTTTAATATGGTTTTTTATGAGGCAAATAAACTCAATTATTACTGCGAATACAAAATTGTAAAAGCAGAAGAGTTTGGAGTACCTCAAGCAAGAAGAAGAGTAATCCTAATTGGAGTCAGAGGAGATATACACAGGAAGTTTGGCCCATTTAAATTATATCCTGAACCGGATCTGGAAGGCGCAAAAAAAATGCGGGTATGTGATGTCCTTCCACATATAACTGCTTTTTCTCCCGGGCAATTTAAAGATAGAATAACTTTCAGTGATCAGCCTGTTTGTACTATTACTAAAACAGCATCCATGTGGGTATATGAAAAAGACGGCATACGAAGAAAGCCCACCATTGATGAACTGAAAAAACTTTCCTCATTCAGGGATGATTTCAAATTCACGGGTTCAGACCTTCAGCAATGGGCAAGGATTGGAAACGCTGTTCCTCCTAATATGACCAAGGCACTTGCGGAACATATACGTGATAATATACTTACTCCTGCCGTTTTGGAATATGCCGATTCGGAAGAAGCATTGGAATATGCTGCGGACCTGGCTTTTCAGGCCATAGAACTAAATAACCGCCGGTCTATAGATCTCAGAAGGAAAATTCTTTAAATAAAACTGTCCCGGGTTATTAAAGAATAACCAGTTGTGAAACAAACAATACTAATAAACAATTATAAAAAATAACAAATGAAGAAAACAAACAAAAGAACCGTTGGCATCCGGGTGTCAAGAAAAAAAACTGCCGCTAAAAGAGCAGAAGAGCCAATCGATTTAGCTAAAATGATACCTAAGTTAGGAAGGCTATCTGTATCAGAAAGCAAAAAAGTTGTGAAAGCATGGCAGAAAGCCGAAGTGGCGCACATTAAAAAAGATCCCGGCAAACTGTTCAATCCTACATTAATGAGTGAGGAGACATTGCTGAATTTTATGGACTACCTGCAACTCACCATTATAGATTTTCAAACAGGGTATGTCAGGGATTTTGTTCCAACACAGGACTATGAACAGGAGCTTGCTCGTGAGAATAGAGATAGGTAAGCTAAATGTCATCGGATACTATACTCCTCCCCTCACTGCGTGGGAGGAGATAGTCCGATGTTTGATGAAAAAAAATAAAAAAGGATAATAAATGTTGAATTGGATGAGGAGCTAAAAGCATAGGGGGGGGGGGATATAGTATGTATTATGTGTATCCTTTTTAAACAATATACAGGCAACAACATATAATAATCATGAAAAAAGAGAAAGAAAAATTGACCGTGTACATTCCTATATCTTTTCCTGATATCGATATGTTAGTTACCGGAACAAAATTAAAACCGGATAAAATAAGAATCCTGCTTCACCAAATGTATCTGTCTAAACTAAGCCAGACCGGTTACGATAACACCGCCAAGGAGCATCGCTATAATCACATATTCAATGACGGCTATGTCTCACTACATTCTACATTATTGCACAAACTACTCACAAAGAATTATAAAAAGTACATATCACTTTTAAAGGAGAGGAAGCTTATATCGGTAAGGGAGTCTTATAGTTCAAACGAAGCTTACACTCCAAAAGAAACAAGCAAGCATTATAAAATAAGTAACAGGTTCCTGTACAAAGACGGTAGTGGCAGGCACTTTAGGAAAGAAACCATCACTGACAAGTGTACCATAAAAACAGTTATGAAGACATCTGATGACTTTAAAATACATGGAAGCAGAAACAACAGATCAGTACAAATGGAGTCCATACATGAGGCTCTGTACGATATGGAGCAATCAGTAAGGTTTGATTTAGAACCCGCTGAATCATGGGTAAGGGATCATTTAGCAACACTATTAAATAAAAATATTTATTCGGAAGAACAGACAGAAAAATTAAGCGATAACCTGATAGATGAACTGGAGCTTCTTAATTCCATTAATGAAGGTATTTCTTTTAACTGCAAAGTGGATCAGTTTGGCGAAAGACTATACACGCCATTAAAACGAGTTGCCAAATATATGCGCCGGTTTATGTATTTTGAAAATAATTCCAATACAGAGCTTGCTTGTCTTGATATAAGCAACAGCCAGTTATACTTTTCTACGTTACTTGTTAATAAGGACATTATTGAAACAATCATCCCTGAATTCTTACCGATAGTCAAGATTGCTGAAAAGTATGGTGACCAGATTGATTTTAAAAGATACATAGAAGCTTGCATCCATGGAACCATATATGATGAGTGGATGAGAATTGCTAATCACACAGGCCGGAATGCAGCTAAAAAGGAATTGATTCAAATATTGTTTTGTAAAAATGGCGCCAGAATGCCGAGCATTAAAATCTTCAGAGATCATTTTCCATCTGTGGCTAAATTTTTCAGGGAGATTAAAGCCTTAAAAGAAGATGCTTTACCGTTTATAACCAAGACTTATCTTGATAAGAGAGGAAACTTTAAACCGGATTCATACCATTGCAATTTGAGCTGTGCTACCCAAAGACTCGAATCACGCATATTCATTAAGATAATAAGTCAGTCCTTATTGGATAAAGAAATAAAACCGTTTTTCACTATACATGACAGCGTTTACTTTCCAAAGCAGCTGACTGAAAAAGTGCAGCAGGTTATTACAGATGAATTTCATTTATTAGGTATAGCATGTCCCAAACTAAAACTAAGTAAGCCCTGATTTATTTAATGCTTTGCAAAATCATTTCGTTAGTAAAAATACTATTGAATATAAATGCCATTGCATATAAAATATAAACTCGCATGTCCGTAACCAATGACCTGATAGAAATTAATGAACTGCTCGAGCTATTAGGTTATTCTGATTTACGCTCAGTAAGAAAATTTTGTATGGAAAATAAAATACCGCTCTTCAACTTAGGCAAGAAGACCTATACCATTAATAATTTTTTGGATATGGTCATTGCCAATGAGTTTAGTAAGAACTATTCCAATGCCGATAAAATATTGCAGGCAATAAACGATGATGACAAAGCCGCCTTGGCCAGATTAATTGACGCGCCTACGGAACAAGAAGTAAATACAAAATTTAAAAAGAGTAAATCAAACAGCTCCGCGGCTGAAAAACTGTTAAGCAAATTAAACGAGGCCTGATGCTAAAAGTACCGGCAAAATATAAGCGTTGTGGCATAAAGATAAAATGCATTACCTGTAAATGGCAAGTGGCTGATACTTGTAAAAAAAATAATAAAAGCCTTCACCTGTGTCCGAACAAAGAAAACCACAAATATTGTCTGATTGTATGTGTGCCCAATAGCCCCGGTCAAAGAAGAATCAAAATACTGGATACGAAAGATTTCTCTGCGGCTTTAACTGAACTTGAGAAATTTAAAACTGAGCTAAGTACCAAAGGCTATCACAAAGCGGCTATCCGTGATAAAGAGGTCATCACTCCTACCCTGCTTAATTATGCAACTGCTTACCTGAATTCCATGTCCGGTGAAAATACGCCTGCTATACTTATCAGAAAACGTTCAAAAGAACACATAGATGATATAACACGAACTATGTCGCGTTTTGGCACAGCACTTAAGAAAGCGGGTTATAACATCAAAACGCTTGAGCTGAAAGACATAACGGACGATGAAGTCAGCATCTTCCATACATACTTACTGGATGTACTTAAACTAAAAACAAGAAGTTATAACAAGCATATATCAGCCATGCGCACTTTTTACAACTGGGCCATTCGGGTAAAGGATTACAAAGGTTCCAATCCTTTCAATCACATTGAATTGAAAAAGGTTATTGCTATTGAGAAAAGCATTATTACTAAAAAGGAATTTGAAAAGCTGTTGCAGGTAACTACTTCCGAAAACGGTGTGGATGAACGAAACAAGAATCTCTACAAGGACTGGCTGCCTGTTGCTTTTAGGTTAGCTATTGAAACCGGTTTGCGCCGAGAAGAACTGATTACGTTACGCTGGTCTGATATTGTTCCATTGGAAGGTGATAAACTGGTGTTTAGAATAAGTAATCTAAAAGTAAACCGGATTGATACCGGTGAGGATGGTGGCAATTACCTGAAAAATGTGCCCATCACTAAAAGCCTGATGGCGCTGTTACTGGAATTAGGTTATGATAGAATGAAAGATACCGTAGCTTTTATCATTGACAGACCGGATGGATCGGATATAAACTACATGATGGATTTACTCTCGCGCAGTTTTGCGCATTTTATTAAACTGGCAACTGATCGAAAACTTGAATTTAAAGACTTGCGTAAAACATATATTACACACCTAACGATGGCTTTGGGCACAAATGCCAAACTGTTTACCGGTCATACAAATGATGCTGTTCTTAAGAGCCATTACCTGAATGGCGCTTTTCTTGCCGGTAACCTGAATGATTTTAGTGTGTTTTAAATCATAAGAGAATATCAAAACTTACTAAGAGAGGGATAAAAAATTAAGGGATAATTCTTTCGATTATTTCTTCATTTTTAGAAAAATCTTTACCACTAATTTCAATATACTTTATTTTTGGCACCCAAAATGAACCTCCCTCTATTTGAATAAAAATTTTATTTAAAATGGCCATTTTGTTGTTCATTTCGCATATCGCCTGATATTTATTATCTATTAGAGATTTAATTAGAAATATTTTTTTCTTTTTGTACGAAACAAAATTAAAGCAAAACAATTTTTTTTCGGCATCTAACATTTTAATCTCAATGCCATAAGCGAATTTTCTTTGTATGTAGTTTAAAGGTTCTATGCTTCCATCACTGGCATAGTTTTTCCAATAAATTTTAATTGGCTCTGTTATATTTAACTCCCCTTTTTCGTCATTATTAAGCACATAATTAATGACGCTAATATTAATAGAACGTTGTATGTAAAACAACAGGTTATTTATTTTATCGGGTGCAGGAAGTTCTTTTTTTCCTTCTTTACTAATTGGCTTTTGAAAGCTGGCAGAAAGCAAAAATAAAATACTCCAAAAAAATAAAACTAAAATTTTTTTATACATACTGTGGTGTGTGTTTGCTATAATGGCAAACTACTATTGTATAGCATATTTTTATGCCCCACAAATTTAAAAAATATGCAGACATAAATAGTAAATAGAAGGCACTTCAATAAAATATACGTTGAATTAATTATTGTTAATTATAGTAAACAATGAATAAATAGTTTAAATAAATTTTCTTGTAATAAAAGCTACTTGCTTTCTGCTACATTTGCCCTCTAAATAAATTCTCTCTATTATATATAAGATAATTATAAAACATCCGATAGTATGCCTCCTGAAGTAATTGTTTTTATTACGAATTATGGATATTTAGCAGTTTTTCTTCTTATATTCTCTCAGGAAATTGGCATTCCTAATCCGGTTCCAAACGAACTGGTACTAATTTTCTGCGGTTACCTCACATATCAAGGAATATTATATCTGCCTTTTGTAATTCTTACAGCTACGGTTGCTGATTTTATTGGAACAAATATACTCTACACCATTTTTTACTTTTTTGGCAGGTATATTTTGGAACACAAACCGCGTTGGTTGCCTATATCAGAAAACACACTTACTAAACTACGCAATCGTATATCAAAAGGAGGGTTATGGACAGTTTTTCTTGGTCGCCTTACTCCTTTTATTCGTGGCTATACATCTGTAATAACAGGTTTTTTGCAAATTAAACCAAAGTTGTTTTTACCTATAGCCATTGCTTCTGCGTTAATATGGAGTTCGACATGTGTTATAGCCGGAAGAATGCTTGGTCCGTATTGGAGTTATGCGGAAAACAAAATTGGAAATATAAAATTTATGATACTAATAGCTGTACTAGTTATTTTAACGATAGTTACGGTAAAATATTTTCAAAATCGTTCAACAATAAAAGATAAATCAATATAAGGGTATAGTTAAAGTTTAGTTGTACTAAAAAACTTCGTTTAAGTTGAACGAAAACCCTCGTGCATCGCCTGTTCCAATGCCATAATCAATACAAAGATTTGAATTTGATTTTTTATTCATTTTAATTCTCAACCCAAGCCCAGTTCCAAAATTTATTTTTTCAAATTTATTATTGGGCCACTCCGTAACACTTGATGCGTTAGAAAATAGAACTCCTCCAAACAACCCATTTTTTGTTAACCGAAAACGATATTCTGCTTCGCCATAAATTAAATTTTTTCCACGAAACCTTCCTTCTACATATTCTCTCGCTGTATTGTTGTAGGTATCCCAACCGGTACTTGGCAAATCAAAATAAGGAGGTGTGCCTGCTAAAGTAAAATAATTATAACTCCACAAAGCCAATACATTTCCTGATTTTTTAGAGGTTTTGATATAATGCCGAATGTCGAGTATAGCCGATTGCCAATTTGTATTACTGCCTAAAGTTTTTAAATTATCTCTTATTTGAAGGTTTGCATATGTACCACCACTTGGATTATTTGAATTTAAACGATTGTCGTATTGAAAATTTAAAGAAACTCCTGATGATGAAGATGTTTTAGATAAGCCATATTTATCGAGGTCGGTGATAATGTTTGCGGAGTTTTTTGTTTCTGTTATATTCCAATGGTAATCTAAATTATAACCTAATCCGGCTGAAAAATTCTTGACAATATTTCTCATGATTAACTCATTAATTCTTAAATGTGAGTAATCAACAGGGTCTTTATCTGCTAATGTAGTTGTACTGCCTAACCCAAAGGTGTTAGTAGGGAATTTATAATAGCGCCAATCGCCAAGCAAATTAAATTTATCGTGATTAAGCCATATGTTTGAACGCACCATGTTTATAGATTGTTTGTATTGCGTATAAATATCCTCTATTAAAATAGATGATATTTTTGCATCCGATTCGTGATGCGTATAAAATGAAATGTTATTTGTAAGCCCGACTAAATACCCGGTAACTAATGCATATCCGGGATAAATAATCGGTGTATAAAATGGTCCTAATGAGTTTTTTTTGACTGTATCTTGTTTAATTGGCAGCTTTTTTTTTGTAATCAATCTATATAAATCTGCAACATCCATTTGAGTTTTTTCCTCACTTGAAGGCTTTATTGAATCGGCAGTATTTTTTTGGGCAAAAAGTTGAATAGATATACATGAAAAGAACAAATAAACTATAAAGAGTAAATTTTTTAGTTTAAAAAGCATAATTTAGAATGGCAATTAAATTTCTGTTTAAACTTATTAATATACTGGAAATCGAAAATTAGTTATTATTTAAAGAATTATAAACTTCAATTAATTGCTTACGAATTTCATTCTTGTCAAACTGAGAAATTAATTTTTCAGATACTTTTAGTGCAGTTTTATATTCTTCAGGATTAAGCATCAGTTTTTTTATCCAATTAACAAAACCTTCATTGTTTTCGGCTTTTAAATAATTATTTCGATAGAGTAATTTATATTCTTCGATATCACGATAAATTACTGGCATCCCTGACGCAGCAGCTTCAATAGGCGCTAATGGACAATTTTCCTGATAAGATGGGAATATAAACATATCAGCCGCTGCATATAAGCTGGGCATTTCAGACAATTCAAACATACCTGCAAATTTTATATTACTTGGTGCATCTGCTATTTGTTTATTTATAGACTGATAACCATCCGTAAAACGCTTCCAGGGCCTTCCTCCCACCCACCGAAATTGAGCATCGGGGATTTGTGCACCAATCTTCACAAAATCTTCACAACCCTTCCTATTCTCCAGTTGACCAACACCAAGAACGCAGAAATCATGCTCTTTAAGCCCGAGAATCTCTCTACCTTTTTTTCGGAGCTCCGGGGTTCGTTTCCATAAATCAATAAGCAAAGGATTATTCATCCTTACGATTTTAGTTTTAACTCCTAAATCTTTGATCACCTCCTCTACCTTTGGGCTAATAGCAATGCACACATCAGCATACGAATATACTTGCTTAAGGTACCATTTGAACAAGGGCATTAAAAGTCTCCACCCAGGGAATGTTCCTTTTGCCGAATCGGGTATAACATGTGCTGTATAAACTTTTTTACCTTTATATTTCAACCCCCTCCAAAAAAAATAAGGCCCATAGGTATGGCAGTGCATTACATCACCTACACCTTCATTATTTATTAACACTTCAACATCTTTACTTTCATTTAACAATTCAACACAATTTAAAAACGAGGTGTCTATTCCTTCGCCATGCATGTTTAATATCCCGGTTTCAGAACAAACGTTAATTTTCATCTTCAGAGTTATTATTTATTTTAATTTAGTGTTATAGTAAATGTTATTATAGAACAAAGATGAAAACCTCAATTACAGCAGTGTTACATTTTAGCTCAAAAAAGTTACGCTATTCACAGGCACTCAATTCAGTCTGGAAAAAAGATTAAACTATTTATGTCTATTGCTTTATAAATTTTGATTTTAATACTCTATCTTCAACCTTAATACGAGTTTATTTAAGAAAGGGTGGGGTGATAAAATTATTTATTTCTTCACCCCACCCTTTTCCTGTTTTCCTCGTATATTATTGTGGAGATTAGTCTTAATAAATGTTAACACGAAATAAAACTTGTTTTTTAGAAAAAAAATAGCTTTTAAGGAAAATGATATTGAAAGTATTATTTCGGCATGTTTGGCTAATAACCACTTAGCACAAAAGGCTCTGATTAAATTGTTTTTTGGATTTGCTAAAAACATTGGCTTACCATACGTAGATAATGAACAGGACGTTGATGATATTATAAACGATGGGTTTTTAAAAGTATTTAATAATCTAAGTAAATACGACCATTCAAAACCTTTTAAGATTTGGTTCAAAGCAATTATTATAAATGCCGCTATTGATTATTATAGAAAAAACAAAAAACATGCAAATCAGATTAGCATTGATTACATAGAAATTATTAATGAAGGCGAAGATATAATTAGTAAAATATCGGCGCAGGAAATATTGAACCTGGTACAAAAGCTCCCACCAACATATAGAATGGTTTTTAGTTTATACGTTATAGACGGTTACAACCATAGGGAAATTGGTGAAATGCTTGGTATTCAGGAAGGAACTTCAAAATCTAATTTACAGGATGCACGAAAAAAATTACAATTAATGATAAAAAAGAACTATCCACATTTATATTTAGCACATTCATTACAAACAAATAAAATAAATGAAAACTGAAGATTCTGACGATGCTATCAGGAAAAAAATAAAAAGCCTTGCCAGTCCATATGGACAGGAAGAAATTGATGCGGTTTATAATTATGTAAAGCAACAACAGACTGACCCTGAAAGGAAATATTACTTAATAGGTTTTATATCGCTTGCCGGGTTAATTATTTTCGGTTCACTAACCTTGAATATATTTCAGGTTCAAAAACAGACTAACTTAGAACATACAATTGATACTCTTAAAAAAAATCTGGCAAAATCTGAAGCCAACAATAAATTAATAAAAACGGATACCATTTACGTGAATAATTACTTAGCAGAAAAAGGAGGTAATAATGCAGTCGCTAATTCAAAGAACAGTACCCAGAGCCAACCTGATGTAACTTTTAATAGTACTATTCCTTCTAAAAAGGATTTCAATAAAAAATCAACGAATAAAAATATAGTTAGTAATAATACACCATTATCTTCTCGTAAAAAAAACACTTATTTAGCTTCAAATGGAATTAATAATAAAAGTAAAACTATAAAGACCACAGGCAATGATAAATTAGCACATTATCAGGAAGTTGCTCCCTCTTTGACCCAAAATGGA
>Ga0207019_1050_pt2 | contig 28974 bp, 28 predicted proteins | sample Alteio_BWMinCont_50_FD_153483 | JGI IMG/M metagenome (GOLD analysis project Ga0207019, IMG submission 153483) | Enriched cells from forest soil in Barre Woods Harvard Forest LTER site, Petersham, Massachusetts, United States -... | ecosystem: Environmental > Terrestrial > Soil > Temperate forest >...
GTTTTTGGCCCGCGCATAAAAGTTTTTATCGTTCATGCCCTGGGGTTTTGCCAGGGCCATGCTGTCGGTGTCGCAAAAAGCCCAGCCCAGTCCATTCTCAGAAGCCAAGCGCTCGGCAATGGCAAGCATCAGACGAGCAGCACCAGTGATTAATGTTGCCAATAATGGATGAAAATATGGGCCGGGTTCCTCATATTTCTTTACGAGTAGCGGGAATGGTTTTTGGCTTTGGTCATAACAAATAAGCGCTACCTCTTCACTGCTTGTCGTGTCGATTAGCTCCACAAAAATGCCGTAGCTGGTTGCGTTAGCAAGTATTTTCAAAGCAAGCTGCTGGCTTTCAAAATCAATCTTTTTCTGACCTTCAGCCTTTTTCATGGATTTCTTAATCTTCGAGCGAAGATCGATAATGCGGGCAAAGAAATCTCCCTTGTTAGGGTCAACACCATATTCTTGGTTGCCTGATATATTAACAGGCTTGAGGCCCTTCTGTTTTGTGTCTGGGATAAAAGAAATAGCCTTGATAATTTTAGGTGACTTGCCGGTAAGCAACTTAGACGCAATACAATCAGCCAATGTGTACCAGAGAGGTTCGTCGGCACTAAGATAGTTAATACCGATCGTGTATTGTTCGTCAGTTCCATACTTTGCTCGGACAGGGAAAATATTTTTATCCGGCAGAATTTGCACGATTGTAGAAAACAATTTCCACGTTCCTTGTTTTTGTAATTTGGCGAGATTTATTTTGTTAAGAAATATATTTGATTCTTCCGTGGTGTCTTTCCAAGACATTTTTTCAGCTATCGCGAAGTTCCACAACCCCATCAGTGTGCATACGGATGGATACATCGATACAAAGTCACAATAGAAAACTTGTTCTATCTGGCGACGGATATGAATTTCAGAACGCCCGCCGTAATAGGAAGACATGATGTAGCCAATGATCTCCTTCGGGAAATCAGGCTGCAATTGTTGCCATGATTTAATGCCCATTTCTTTCAAATAGGCCTTACCTAAACTCGCCTCGCTATAAACCTTATGTGGTTTTGTTTTCGTTAAGCCATGCATTTTTAGGCTATTTAACAAAACCTGATAGCATTCCCACGTCACCTGTGTATCTCGAACGGCATAATTCAGGCCTTGAACCGTCAATTTACCGCCGTATTTATCGACGTATGATTTCTGTGAGGATGTTTTGAGTGCTTGCGCCAGTGATCTTAGGGTATGGGATTGTGCTGTAAGCGCCGCCGCGAGTGTCTTAACATCCGTGAAATAACCGCGCCGAACGGATACTCGTTTTCCCTTCTTTCTTTCCGACCGAATTGTGTGCTCACCTTCGATGCCAGTGAATCGAATGAACGATATCTTTGAGGATATATGTTTAATTTGAATTCTGGGGCGCTCTGGATTCTCTGACAGTTTAAAGCTGAACCCGCCACGCATGGACTTATCTTTGCCGGACGACCTGACCGTGCAGTGATCTATGGCGAGGCGTGAAATGTCAAAAGGCAGATTAAAGCCAACAATGTTAGCTCGGAAGTCATAGCCGTATTTGTAGAAAATATCTTCGATAAAACTTTGAACGGTAATGATATTGAGATTTTGTTTCTTGCTGTAGGCTTGAAGAAGATTCAGTTCCGCACCTTTCATCTCTATTGGATCATAGAAAATGCCAGATTGTTTCAAAGCCTGACCGTTTCGAATCTGGTAGGTTCCAATGCGAAGCTTTTGAGACGCTTTAGTAGTTGTCTCGGTATCAAATACCAAAACCCATTCTGAAGGTTCGCTGGTTTCTTGGGTGTCATAAGACATGAAAATTGAACAGGCTGAGAAATAGAAGAAAATATCATGAGCGATTCACCCCAGATTTGGAAACCCGTCCCAATTTGGCAAGCAATTCCAGCTCTCTTGGCGACAGTTCACGCATCAATTGCCCGTCTTTCTTCCTAGCGGTATTGCTGACCCTATGGGTAAAAGCTCTGACAGCTATAGGCCTGCATTCGGCCTCCGGACAATCTGATTGCTGTTTGTCGCCGTCGCTAATAATCATGGTTATGTTCCTTCTGTCGGCGGGAGGTGGCCCGACTCGATCAGGTGATGTACAAATTCATAGATTTTGTCCTTCAGAAGGCCGAGCGCATCGGCGATGCCCAAAAGAAATTCTACGAATTTCTTAAACTCAGCCGGTACTCGGCTTGTAAGTTTCTTATGATCTTTTTGATCATCAGTGAGCTTGGAATGACAATTCAGACATAGCGTTATGCATGTGTCATCGAGAGCACGACCAGCTATGTGATGTTCTTCTAAACAGCGAGGGTCATTTTCTTTGCAGGAAACACATGCAGAGTACTTTCCAGGCTTTCGTTTACTGTTTTTTTCCGTGCGTTTTGCATAACAGTTGCGGCATAAAATCTTTGAGTGTCCATTGTTAGCGTCAAATATGCCGAGACAACGCCAGTCCCTTTCACCACAATCACAAACAGGATTATTTGTTCCAAAGCGTTCAAGCCTGTTCTGTTTGCGTCGTTCGTTATCGTCGATACTCATGTGATTTCCTTTCTCAAACAACGATGCGGTAGACTTGCTCAAAGGACTCCGTTTCAGCCCTTGCAAGTCGATAGAGAACATTTGGGCGCGTTTCGAGGAGATAGGTTTTGCCGTCTCGGTCGGCAATCGATTGACCAATAAATGGTTTCAAATGTTTTTTGTTGTTGCTGCGCAGAAACTTGGCAACAGCACTCATGTATTGGCCGACTTTGGACGCTTCCTTAAAATCACCGACCACTATCTTGATTTCTCGTCCCTCAGAAAAAATCTTTACCATTCTTGGCAAATCCTGCCGGATTACCCAGCGTCGTCCTCGCTGTTCGATAGCGCCACTGGCGATAGCCTGATTGCGTAAACGCTCTGGCGTTACGCGGATGCTGCGGGCTGTGGCCGCAAGACTTTTGCCGGACTTCAATTCCTGTAGGGCTATTTGGAAGCGCTCATCCGAAATTGGTTGAAGTCTTTGTGGCGCTATGTGTGTTTCTCCAACCTTGGGGTGTCCCCTCAACCTTGTAATGCTCCAGCCTTTTTTGAGGCCCAGTCTCTTACGTCTTGCGTATTCGGCTTTGTAATCACGTTTCCGACGTCTGTTCTTGCTGGTCATTGTGTATCTCCTTGTTCGCTGTTGACGGCGCGACAAAGAAACCAGACACTTCATTCCTGATTTTTTATCACCCTACTTTGGGTGACAGTTGAAATTCTGTTGAATTTATTGGGGTTTGGAGAAGAAAATGAATAAGAAGGCGCTCCTAGAACGCGTTAAAAAACGTTCCTACAAGCGTTATCGCTTCCGGGTCGAGCGCCGCATGCTCAGCGATTGGGTAAATGAAGATCTCGTTCCACAAGCCGTTGCATTGGGACGAACTTCAGAATGTCCGCGCCAGAATTGGGACTGGAATGCTGGGCATTACCGACGAATACTACAAATTTGTCGGATCATGGGCGGCGGCATAACCCGAAAAACGGGCGTTTATATTGAGCTATGGCTTAGAGGAATAGAAATTCCGTTTGATTTACTTCCAAAATCATTTTCGGAAGAATTTAAACGATTGAGACAAAAACGATTGAAGCCGGTCAATTCTAATTTTGATCTGGCAACGGAAAATATGACCACAAAGAGGAAAAAAGCATTAGCGAATCAAATGGGCGAATTATCACCGGAATTAAATATTGAATTATCAAACGAGGAAAAAATTAAAATGCTTCAAGGGGTGGCGGCTGAGGATGCAAAAATAGATGTTACTTTTTATGCTCCAAAACTGATTGACAATATGGGACTAGGTGAAGTCAAACAGCCATATTTAGCCATGTTTGGGGGCCTGCTTAACACGGTGGCTTTAGGTTTATTCACCGACCCGGACTACGAAAAAAATAAAAATAACTCTGCTCAAACGGTAATCGGTAATTCGGATAAAGCTGCTTTTGAATCTGCACGGCAATTATTTTGGATTTTCCAGTGGGCTTTAAGTCATATGGCCCCCTTAATAAAACAGTTAGCGCCAGAAAATTCAGGCAATATCGAAATCATTAATTCCAAATATAATTATATTTCGCAGCGAATTAAATCCGGCAGCGGGCGTTTGGAGTTTTTTATTACCCTACTTAGTTTAATTTCGCGTGACCCAGAAAAGGCGCAGATAATTCAAAATTCAATCCGATCAATTATGCCTCGGCCCTAATATATTCCCGTTTACCGATTAACCTGGCTTTGTATGCCGCAATATTCCTCCTAGCCCGTCGCGCAGCCGATGAATATGGTACCATTAATTTATTTATTGCTGCCATGGTTAGAGATTCGATTTCCGGCATGTCCTGCACCGATTTAACAATATTCCGGGCAAATTGCGGATGTAATTTACAAACCCCTATTTTATCCAGAATAAAATCATACGGTGATAATGTATGGTTTTGAATAAATGCCAGTATTTGTCGGTCAATTAACGGTCTTGATGGTTCCATTAAATCCAGCGCCATGGAATGTCGGTTTTCCTTGGCGGCATGCATATAACCAATGGTCGGGTCAAACCCCATAGCCGCAATATGAATTCTGATCTGGCTTTCCAATACCCCATAGGCATAATTAAGCATGGCATTCATCGGATGGCGGGCATGCCGATTACTTAAATTAGTCGTTAGCCGTGCGCCGATGTGGTTCCAACTGTCGGGAATAGGCCGACGTCCGGTGGCTTTCCATTGCAGTGGGTGCGCGTGCCAGCACCGGAAATAGGCATTGGCAACCGCACCCTCCGCACCGAGCAATATATTAATTGATGACGGTGGTGTTTGCTGGATTTCAGCTAATTTGGCCCGTATGCGGCGCAAGGCATTTTCGGTTATTGGTGACGGTGCAAATATCTTTTTAATGGTATCCATGGATTTCTCAATTTTGGCTTGAATAAGCCAATTTGAAAACTCCATGCTGTGTGAGCTGTTTTGGATATTTAATTGTGCTCGAATTAATTCCGGATCACCTCCGTAACCGAGATTACCGGCGACATTAATTACTTCACCGCGCCAATTTAATTGAATTAACGGAATTCCTTGTGCCGATAACCATTCAAGGGCATCAAAAGTCACACCCCCGTCGCCGTCCAGAATAATTATACGTGACGGCAACCGCCCATCGCGGGGAAAGAACCGGTATTCGTCGGCTTCCTGCGGATAATGAGTAAAGCCGTTGCGAATTAATAAACTACCACGGTCAATTCGTAATTTGACCCCGTGGCCCGTTAATATAAGAGGCCTATGTATAAACCGTGGCTTTCTGCCGCGAATTTTCGGCCCGGCATTTAATTGTTGCAGCCAATAGTCACCGCGCTCGGCCCATTCGGTGTCGTCGTTTGAAACTAACGACATGGCGTCGTTAGCAAGACGGTCAAGATTTTCTAGCATCTGGATGGCTATCGTTAATCTTATGGATACTGGAAGTGCTGCACGGCCATAACCAAATCACCCTGCTTGTCGGATTCGCTCTTATAGGTTTGTTCAAGATTTTTCAGGCCATCCGCCATGGCCTTGACCTTTGTTCCGAATAAATGACTGGCGTCAGTGAATTTTTGACAAACCGCTAATAAATCAGATTGCACTGAATTGATGGCCTTGCATGAATTTTCATACGAAACGACATCCTTCACGAGTGGCCCAATTTTCGTGTTGAAACTTGTATCGAGAGATTGAACTTCATAATGCACTTGGTCAGTCGCATAGCGCCCCTGATTCATCGCATATTCAATCTGCCCGACGGCGTATTGATTTCCTGAACTGGCGACAGTGCGTGCTTTATCATAATAAGTTTGAACTTTTGCAGTGATGCGAATGTATTTTTGTTCAACGCCGGGCAACTGCTCTAAAAATTTATCCATCTTTGCATCATTTTCTTCCATCTTATTTATCAACTGTGCCGCGTTGCTTTCAAATTCTTGTTTATGCTGCATAGTCTGTTGAGCAGGATTGAGGTGTGATGGCAGGAATGATGCTACAGTGGCTATCCCAAGCAACCCCATGAGAATTGGCGATGTTAGAAAACCGATAAAAGCACAAAGTAATCCCATTGAGCCCCAAACTATCTGCCTGCTTATTATGGCGACGATGCCCATTAAGATTGCCAGTGGCACGAATAGAGGGGCCAAAATAAATATACTGATAAAGCCAAACACAAATGACGCTATGCCTGCGGCATTGCTCATATTGTTTTTGATAATGATGGTTGTTGGTTGTGAATATGCGCGAGCTATCATTTTCTCCCCCTGAGCCGATTGCAAAGGAGCCGACCAGAAGGATTAGCCTCTGGTGGCCGGGGAGTTGATAAACCAGTCTTACGAGAGGTCGCGTAAGTCTTTAGCCTTTCGGCCTGAACATACACCTACGCCTCCCCGACCGTCGGTCGAGGAGTGCGAAACGGTCACACAAACCGCGTAAGACTGGGGTTATCAAGCCCCAAAGACAGGTTTCCCTGCCTTCAAGAAGAGCATGCCAGACATGGCCGCAGGGTCAATGGATAAAATTAAGCAATGTGGCTGTGGGATATGCCATGTCCACCTGATGCACGGTGAAGTACAGCCGATGGAATTATGGGCAGTGGCATGGTGGTTCGCGTTACCGCCATGATTTTACTTAAGCGGTGGGTAAGCAATATCTGTCTCTTGCGGAGCTTCGTCTGAGTTTTCACGTCTGCTGTGACAGCAGGCGCGTATTTTTTTGTTTCCTGGCGTTCCATCAAAAAGAAGCGGCGACGTTCACGATAATCGTCCCAGGCCGCCGTGGTTTTTTCTGTACGTGCATGACGATGTGCTTCCAGTAATTCAGTGATACATAAGAGTCGGAAGGCTTCATAAGGATTGATGTCATAAAAGTCCCGAACCGTCTGCATTGGTCGGTTGTTGGCAAATTGTACATGGCGGTTCTTTACAAGTTGTTCCAGCTCAACCTTACGAAAGACACGGTCTTCATCGGCACCGCAGATAGCTGTTGCTACAAAACGAAACTTGACCTTCATAAATTCGGCCGATGCCATTGCCCATACATCGAAAATAGCCTGTCTGATAGATTTTTTGTCCGTGCCGAAATAATAAGAAAAATATCCCTCAAGATTTCTATGTGCGAGATACCGTCCACCGAGTGTGTCATCAATGCGTGTTGCGCCCAGCCGCGTAGCCTGAATCTCGGCACGTTTCCAGTTTGTCAGGATGTCGTCTCTTAGAGACTTGCGTATATTGACGTGGGGGCCGGAATATAACTGGACGACTCCACGCGGAACGGCAAAGGCGCGCGGCCCAAGCCGAACGACAACCTGTCGAAGCAGCGCACAAAACTCACCCGATATGCGTGCATACGCAACCATCGTCATTTCCTCTGTGTGAAAAGGCGATGGTTAAGCGATTCTCAATTCTATGGCAGGTCCGCCAGATACCTTACGGGAGTCATCTTCCAGCACCCTAGATAATGCGGCGATAACATTGTCTCGGATAGCATCGGGGATGGGGCTACAACGCATTTCCTTCGGGTCAATCTTTCCTTTTGCCGGTTGTTCAACAGGAAAGTCTACCTTCTGTGCTTTTGTCACGAGTGCCGCAGTAGCAACGTGCTTGCCGCGTTCATATTTTTCATCATAGTCAACGCGATAATTGGCGCCATCGACCGTCAACACGACTGCGACGATGTCGCTGTCACTGCCGCCGCCGGTGGCAACCCAATATGCTAAACGCGCGGGTGATGGGTCTTTCATTTTGCCGAAGCCTATCAATTCAAAAGCGTGGCGTACCGGCGGCAGGTCAATCAGGCACTGCTTGAAGGTTTCCACATCAAATATATCGAGTGTCACCATAGCGTCCTCCTATGAGTTGTTTCAAATAGTTTCATCATCAATTAACCAAGCTCAGCACTACAATGTTATGCTTCGCTTTAGCGGGGGCAATGTATCAAAAATCGCTGATAACGTATATAAAATATAATAGTTTCAATGGGTTAGTACCTTTTTCAGACAATGACTTACCTGCATTGGGTAACTTTGTGATTACAGAAAGATTAAGTTTTGCGATAAGAAGAAAGACTTCACTGGAAAATATCTCATGGCAAGAATGTATCCCTCGCGGCTTCCAAACCGCATCTTGAATAATAGAGAGAAAATATTAATCTGGCGCAATGACCCGAAGCTATGAATATATGACACTGTGGAGCATGCATGGGCTGGAGAGGCGCGGTACGTACCCTTGGAGCTATCGCTCGCCAAGCCGAAAGAGATTCTCAACGGCGACGAAAAACGTTAGCTAGGGCCGAAGCTTATAAAGAAGCTACGAATACCGTTGATAACTACAATGATATCTCTACCCGCCTAACCAGCATTCATAAGGCGTGTAGTAAGCTTACAGATTGGCGCAAAATTGCCGATCTCCCCCCACCCAAGAAACCGACTAAGAGCGATGAACTCAGCAACAAGGCGCACAACGCGTGGCTTAATTATAAGCCCAATATATTCGACCAATTTTTCAAACTGACAGAAAAAAGGAAAGAAAAATTATTTCGGCACATTTCTGAAGCAGAGCAAAAGGAGAAAGATCAATTTCAGGAATTGCTGGTTGCTTACAACGAGGACTTAGAAAAATGGAAAGAAGATAGTTCTCTGGCCAAAAGAATAATGGCTAAAGACCCCAGCAGTTATAAAGAGGCCATTGCAAGCAGTCGAACTTTCGCAGAAATAGCTGATTTGGGCACTGGCGCAAAATTTAACGTGTTTGATGATGGTACAATAAAGATTGTTGTGCAGGTTCACAGTGAATCTGCATTTCCGAAAGACAATTATACTGTGCTCAAAAGCGGGAGGGTTTCCCAAAAACAGACTCCTAAAAGTGAGTTCTACCAGAAATATCAGACATATATATGTGGGTGTGTTCTGCGAATGGCAAGCGAGATTTTTTCACTATTGCCGGTCGATCTGATCAGCGTGACTGCAGTTGATATGTTGGTAGACCCAGCGACAGGCCACTTAAAACAACAACCAATAGTCTCCGCTCTTATACCAAGAGAAACGTTAAAAGGCATGGATTTAGAATTTTTATCCCCGGCTGATTCCATGAAAAACTTTGTTCACAAAATGAGTTTTAAAAAAATGTCTGGGCTTTCTGTGGTCGAGGAAGTGCTTTTGCCGGCAGAATTGCAAAAAGTGTCTAGTGAAGCATAAGCATTCTAACTAATGGGTTTGGGAATATTCTGCAGGATGGCTTGATGCTCCCTGAATCCAGGGGAATTCTTGATGTGCGCATGCTGGAACTCGTCCGCGTGGCATTTTTTACAGAGGGCCATTAAATTTTCTGGTGAATTGTTGTTTTTCATTCCGTCCTTGTGGTGAACATCCAAAAATTTCTGATATTCAACTTTGCCGTAGTCACCGCCGCAGCTTTCGCATTTCCATCCCCTGCTTTGTCTGATCTTGCGACTTATTATTGGCCAATCTGAAGAATAAATATTTTGCGGGGCGGTCAAGTCAGTATATCTTGGCTGCGTCATTAAATAGTTTTGCGGATAAACTTTAAAATACTCGTCTAGCGCGAAAGCACCGAAGATGGCTTCTTTTTGTCTACCGAAAGTTGAGTATCCTTTGTAAGAAATTTTTGAGAGACAATATTTGCATACCAGCAATTCTCTTAACTCGGATTGTGGCGGCATGCGGTTCATATATGTGATATTGAATTTTCCATCTCGCCGCGTAGATGCGACGTACCGTTCAATGCGATCATTGTTCCGCATTTTTTGGATTGTAGTGCAATCGGAGAAATGAAATTTGGGAAGGGAAGGATCATATCCCATGTAACTGTTGATATCCCGAATATGTATCAGTATCCGGCTATCTTTATATGCGGCCGTACCATCAGGAAGGAATCGAACATCTTTGATATCAATATCTAAGCCACGGCTGGCCAGTTCCTCCAATTCGGCCTTTGTAAGATAATTGGGTTTATGGCCACTACTATATTCCACCAAAGGCGCACCCATCTGCTCCCGCAGTTGATTCAAAAAAACATAATTTAGAAAGTTAGGTAGCTGATTAGTCATTTTGAGGACTCAATTATGTTTGCCATGCGCGTATCGGCGTCGGTTCTAATTCTAAATTCTACCCGTTGCGATTTGTCGGGATTCTCAGTTCCGTCGTCATTCAAGATTGGCTTGGATGAAGAAAGTCCGTTGGCGGTCGTATATTTCCGAAGCCAATCCCTGGCAACATCAACGTCCGCCAGCCTTAGCACATATTTTAAGACGCTTCGTGTACGGGATTGGGAAAGTTCCATATTCAGATAGTAGGCATCATCGGGCGAAGTTGTGCTGTTCCAAACGCTAGATGTATGGCCTTCAATTCTAATTTCCTGAATTGAATTTTTGTATTTATCCGACGTTATGATGCGAACATAACGAGGAAAAAAGTTACCGAGAATTTCTTCAAATTTTGGCTTGAGAACGTCTTTGCCGGTATCGAATAAAACATCTGGTTCCTTAAATCTGATAATTAAATTCTTATCCAGTTCTGCACCCCATTTAGGCAAGTCGTCCTTAAATTCGTTGTTCAGGTCGTTGTATAAATCATCGCGCGTTTGTTCATAGAGAATGGCAATCTTATGGGCCTTCGCCGCATCCGCTTCCACCTTCACCATATAGGCAATGGCGATCAGCATGAAAATCATCATCATGCCGGTCATTAAATCGCTAAGGGAAATCCATTGGGCTTCGGATGGGCTGTGCAGATGATGTTTGGATTTCATCATTCCGAACCTACTGTCCCAATCTGACAATCTTACGCAAATTCTCGGTGATTGGGGTGTAATCCTCGGCAAACTTTTGAGATAGGGATGCCAGCTGTTTACCTAATCCCTCAAGCGACTTTGTGAGTTCTTCGCTCAACGCTTTATCAAGATTGATGATCTGTTCGTGTGTCTTATCGATCATCTGACGCACATGATTGTTAAACTCTTGGTTCGAGTTCTTAATCCATGACATTGTTTCTTGATTGCTGGCTTTCACGCTTTCAAGCAACGCCCCACGCAACTCTTGTTGGGTTTGCTGAACGCCACTAGATACCTGCGCGACCATTTCAACAATTTTCTTTTCAATCTCGGGCAATGCGCCAGAAGATCTTTCTAACAGCTTACCTAGAGCCTCAAGAGATACCTTGATCTGATCTCTTTGAGCTTCGAGGGCGGCGATAAGTTGCTGTAGCGAATTCGCTGTAGCTGTGAACCTCTCGGTTTTCTCGGTTATTTCTTCAAATTTCTGTGTGGCTATAGCCATACTTTCGGCAGAAGATTTTTGCTGCGCGACCATTTCTGTCATTTGCTGGCGATATTGGTTCTGCCATTCTAGTAACTGCCCTACGGCATGATTGAGCTGCTTAAAGTTTTCTCCAAACTGCTCGGAGATTTTTTCGTTAAACTCCCTGATAACTTCTTTGAGTGCTTCAATAAGTGCCTTAGAACTGTTCTCCGCAACCTTATTATAAAACTCTTCGACTTGTCGGCTTACCTTATCGAGTCTTTCATTGTTATCTACCCGCAGCAACTTTAATTGACTCAAAAGTGTGGAATCGTCGTTTCCTGCGATTGATTGTTGCAACCCGGAAAGAAGTTTTGCCAAATCGTCAACTGTCGCCCCGGAATAATCAACGGAATCTTTTTTATGAAATATATCTCTTAGTTTGATCGTGATGGCCCACATCACACCTAATGCTGATGCGACAAACGCAGTCTTGATTCCCTCGATCAGTTCGGGGACGCTTTTTTGAACATCAGATGAGTCGAAGTTGAACAACCCAATTGTTATACCCAAAAACGTTCCGAGAATTCCGAATGTGGTCAAGAATGCGGGCGCTTTATGTGCCACATCAGAATTAAATCTACGGTGAAAATATATTCCAAAAAATGAAATTAGAATCACAAACACCTGTGATTCCATGGACAACCGCGCCCAAATGTTACCGAGCTCCGACATTTTCAACCAATACTCGTTGATATTATTCTGGGTTTTCTTATATTCACATTCCGGTCGGGCGTATAGGGGGTGGTTTTCGGGCCAAAAAATAGGCTATAAGCACCATTGCCCATGTATCCTGTCGGCAGTATTTTCTCAGATTAATTTCAAGGTCAGTCTTGCGTGCAAGGGACGTCCCTGAGTCTAGGGCAGCATTTATGTATGCTGCTTGCGCGGAGGTACCATCCTGTACCCCCTCAAGATTTGCGTAATTTAAATCTGGCGCCATAACAGGTAAAACTTTTTTGATAGAGAAGGAACCCTGCATTGCTGGATGATAGTAATAGTCCTTCACTATGGGGAGAAGATCTATCAAGCGACCAATATAATTTTGTAACACATGTGAATGCATGGGGTGGCGTATTGAAAATTCTTCAAGACGACCTCGTTCATATGGTGCGTAATATACAAAAATGGGGCCGTTATCTTCAAGGCTAATGACTTCACACATTTTTTCGATACATGTAAGAGACGGATCGTTGCCGCTGAGATCGAGAAACTCCCTATGCTCAAAGACATTGGGTGCCCGTTCAATGTGACATGACCATTGGAAAGGGATTTGTTCATATGGCCTAACACCAGGCCAGCGAGGAACCGGTAAATCAATCCCCTCGAAATCCAAGTAATATCTTGGATACGCGAATGCATCCATCACGGCATCGCTGCCCGGCTCTAAAATAGGGGTTCCTGAACGATGTGCGGCTTGAATGCGACGATATAATTCTGCCTGAGCACCAACAAGCTCTTCTGGTTGAGGATCTAGTATGGATTTATAGCCTCTAGTTTCGCGTAACTTTTTGGCTAATTTTTTTCCAGCCGAGTCTGGCAAAAGATCAATGGGATGTTCTGGTTTTGGTGGATCGCGCACTTCACAGAAAGACAAAAAGGGACATTCATAAGGAGCGGTACACTGCTTCCCCGTCACTACTTCTGGCATGGACCCAGACAAGATATTCTCGGCTTGCTGGAACCAGACTGATACTGCCGATTGACGTGGTATAATTTCAGACGTCACATTCATCTGTTTAAAAAGTCCGGCATAGTTACCTGCACCGGGGTAACGCCATTGGTTATCTAAGAAATTTAACTCGGCTCGAGACATCGGGAAGCCACTTGCTTCCATAACCCAAGCTTGAATGGCAACATCATTGAGGTGATGTTCTTCCGGCGTATCCGGCGTTATCTTATCACGCTTGAGTGGGAAACTTTTAGCTTTAGTTTCACGAAGTATGTATGAACCATCTTGGGGTATCAGCGCATCTGCTCGTGCGTATAAGCCAGTACGCACCATTGGAATTTCAACGCCAGGTTTATCAGGCGAGCTGGCTAAAAGTATTTTGGCTGCCTCTGCAGCTGTATTTTGATTGCTACTTGATGAAGGCCAAATTAAATCTTCGCCCAACTGTTCACGTGCTTTCTCCCCAACGATGTTACCATCTACAGCACGGCGGTAAGTGGATGCGTCGTTTGCAGAAGATAGCTCAGGCTTATGGTGCTCTAGCCATAACTTACGTGAACATTGAAGGAACGATTGAAGATCAGATTTGGTGAGCATCAGACGCACCACAAACAGGATTTGTGATTAACATCAATCAAGATGACTTTTCTAGCAGACTTTTAAAATTGGGATAAGGGGTCAGAATTGGTCAAGTTTTCACCCCACTGCTTAACCCCCTGTTACGATTCACGGGGATTCCACGTCAGCCCTTTCGTAAGTGCCTGTGATACCGGAAATTCCCTGTATTTTCCCTGTTAAACAGGGAATGGGGGGCAGAGAGAAATTGTCGATAGACTGCGCACACCGCCATTAAGCCCTTCTCTGCGGGAGCGCTTGCGCCTTTATTGTTCAGCCCCACGAATTGGTTAACGCCTGTTGCTGCGTTAGTGAAAGTATTATTTTTGACACGTCATCGGCTCCAAATGCTATTCATGGACTGACATAAACATTGAAGAAATTGAAGAATAAGCGGGCGTTTCTAGTGAGAATAATTGTAATGCGAATTTATTAAAAGTCTGGGCACAAACATGGCTTTAAACATTATTGAAATTCGCCGCCGCGACACCTTACGGCGCATGAATATTCCCGAAGGCATCCTGCGACGATTCCTTGCGGCTGAAGGATATACACTCGGAACAGAAGAGCAAAATACGCTTGCCGTCATGAAAATCGTCGGAGAAGAAAGAATAGCCAACAGCGTAAGTTCGGAATGCACTTTTGAACTACTGGACGAAATAAAATCCAGTACAGAATATGATTATGATAAAATTATTCATACGCGTGACAACGAGGCCTTCGCAGCTTTCAAACAAAAAATGGAGGAAAGGGCAAAGCGCTATTACGCCGCCGCCCAGACCGTAACTCCATTTGATCAATCCAGAGAAGAATTCGTATCAGGAATTTTGCTGCATATTGCGCTTGAATATGAAGAGGCAACCGGAATTGCTGACGAAAATATGGCGGCATGGGGGCTTGATGATACAGATTTCGAATTTTCCCAGGACAGGGGGCAACCACGGAGATCAGGCAATAATTTTTTCCGCGGTAAAGTTGAAAGGTGCATACAGCCATACATTGATGCTGACTATCAAGCCTGCCAGGAACATTGTGCACAACAAGATATTATTTTTGAAAAAGTTGGCAGCGAAAATTATCGTTTGTATCACTTGGCGCATCCCGAATTTCGAAATAGTTTTCAATACAGCTCGCGGCGCGATTTAAGCCCAGCATCCCTTACATCGCACCTAAAACGTTACGCGCACGAGCTTGCGCTTTATCAAAATATTTTACACGACCTCGAACACCAGTATGGTTTTATGGTGGTGTGTGAAGACAACGGTATATTACTAGAACATGAAGGACTGAAATCACCCTTGACGCTTTTTGAAACCGTCAAAAGAGATGCCACCGGCAAAGAAACGATTGCGACATCGACAAATATTATTGAGCGTCTGAATAAAAGAATTCAGCCGCTTCGCGGGGCGCAACAACAAAGGCTCAATGTTCTGGCACAACTGGAAGAAGGCGGATTCAAGATAGAATATCTTCCCGGCGACAAAGACGTACGCGAGCTTGTCATCACGCCAAATTATGATGTGCCAACAGCAAAATTTCCGATTTACGGTGCTCTGGGATTAATTCCCCAGGCTTTCGACAAAGAAACGTCGGCCTGGCTTCAGCAAATCCGAAGACAACCTAAACCCACGGTTGCGTTAGAACGCCCCGCTGAATCCCCAGCCGCGCAGGCATTAGAAGATAGTGTTATTGCCCCCACCAGGCCAGGAACATCCGTTATTATTCCAAGACGATCACGGGATTATTATTTTGTGGTGGATGGCAGCGCCTTGGCTCCACACTTATCCACGCCGCGAACAAATGGATCAAACTGGCTGGATCTTATCCACATTATATCCCGGTTTTCCAATATGAAGGCCGTGGTCATCCCTTCCGTGATTGCCGATTTTGAACTCCGCGGCAAAGCACCGAAACTCATTAACGACGTTTGGCAATTGGTAACTTTGGATAAGAATATGACCGAAAAGCTATGGTACAACGCCGTGAACCGATTCCTCAACAAATTCACCCGCGTTTTTATTGATCCGGATGGTGGCGTGACCGTGCGGCAAGAAGGTGAGCCCAAACTTTTGATAGTGGAATCAAACAATCAGACAACATTTTATGATTACCTATTCTCTCAACAAGAAGAAGCCAAGCAAGCAGGCATTCCTTTTGCGGGTCAGCTGAAACAAATTCGTGAAAATGAAGCCAAAGATTTTGGCGAGGATTGCATGTTGGAGTTTGCTTATTCTCCGTATTGTGATGGGCCGGCGATATTTCTGACCAATGACGGCGTGTTTGCACATCAATGCAAAATGGACACTTTTACACCTTCGAGAGACCGGATCATTTGCACGTCAACGGGGCTGGGGGTGAGCACCATAACGCCTGAGCGCCTTATCTATACCCTGGACGACGCTCTGGGTGATACACTGACACAGCTTATCAACAACCCTCCTTATGGTGGCACCGAGAAAAATACAAACGCGACACGCATCATTGCCGCGATCGAGAGACACACACCCGAAGCCAATTTTACCGTTCGGCCTCGAGTCGTGTTGGGAAGGAATCTGGATGGAACTTTTCTCAAGCATCCGGCTTTTGTTATTGAAGATGGAGCCCAGGCTTGGATTGCAGAAAATCAAAGACAACATCACGGAAAAGCTCCCACTGCGGATCGACGTCCTCGACTGTGAGCTTTATAAACATATTTCCGAATACCCCCCTATTACCGCAACTCGTTGATGCTTGCCCGGCATAACGGGATGATCTAGCCTGTAGCTCCTTCCGAAGAAGTCCGGCGCGAACGCCCCCGTCATCCCTTCTCTTTAAGGAGACCCGCATGCCCAGCCCCCGCTCTATTTTGACTGCCTTTGTCTTGTTTGCCGTGTTGTTGCTTCCACTAGTTGGCTGCACAGGCACGACCGAAGAATGTGTCGGCCGCGTCAAAGAATATGAATGGGGCTTCAAAAAGCAGGATTGCGAACATAACTGCCCGGATGGGACAAAATGCACATGGCAAAGCAGCACTGATGGACAAGGCAACAAGCGTGAATGGTGTGGCTGCAGCAGCGCCGAACCGGACAATTGCCACCTTTATCTCGAAACACCAAAAGATGGTTCGCCGAAAGCCGATTGCACCGGCGTATGCGCGAAGGATGGCGACATATGCACGCGCAAGTCCAAACCAAAACCTGGTCTAAAAGAGATCAGCTGCGACTGCGAGGGCAAAAAAACTAAGATGAGTCTTCCCGCAGCTCAACGGTAAGCATAACCCCCTCCCCACAGCCTTTATCGGCCGGTGGCAAAGCCTCGCTGAAATAGCGCGTACCCTTCAAGATCGGGCGTGCGAATCCTGTAGCTGACAGGCGCGGGCCAAACGCGTCTCGGGATCGCCGTCGGCATCACGGGACTGAATACCCGATGCTTTTTCAATTTCTTCCAAATACTTCCAGGCCAAAAATTCGCCAAAATGCGCGACCAAATCATCAAATGTAATCGACATCACCCACCCCCATCATTGAATAAACACCAGAAAGTATGAGTTTATGCATATTTCTTCTAAAAATCAAGACAAAAATATCATTTTTTGATATTATATATATCATATTGATATATAACATTATATTTTACATATGAACTTGAAAAGTGATACTATTGTTATTATGGTAATTTTATTACTTTCTCGCACCCCCTCTTATAGGCCTCGTCATGATTACAGGAAGACAGGTTCGCGCTGCCCGCGGATTCCTCGGCTGGAGTCGAAAAGATCTTGCCAAAAGATCCGGTGTTGCGGCGGTCACTATCAATCAGATCGAGGAGGAGAAAGTGCAACCCCGCGAGGGAACGCTGTCGGATCTCATTCGTGTCTTTAACGAAAACGGCATTGAATTCATCGAGCATTCCGGCGTGCGCATCAAACCCGAAGGCGTTGAAGTCCTGATCGGCCCCAAGGGATTGTCACATTTCTTTGTTGATGTGTACGAACATACCAAACGATATGGCGGCATGATCATGCAGCTTGGCTTTGATGAAACGATGTTTTCGGCCATGATCAACCGGGTGCCATCGCACAGGGACCAAATGACAGAACTTATGAAAGAACGGAAGGATATAAAAATCCGCGCGATTTGTTGTGAGGGAGATACCAATTTCATATCGACGGAGTACCGAACCTATCGCTGGATATCCAAAGAACTTTTTGCGCCGGTGCCCTTTTATATTTATGGCGAGTCCCTGGCAATTCTGAATTTCCAAACCATACCGGCGCCGACCATTATCATCCACAGATTCCCGGCGATTACGCTTGCCTATCGCAAGCAGTTCGAAGCCATGTGGGAAATGGCTCATGATCCAAACATGCCCAAGAAAAAGAACAACCCCAAACGATCTAACAAATAGCGGCGGCCAATCATCCTGATCGGATGTGAACCGCTCGTTTGTTTTTTTAAATCACCCTTAACCATGATGCACCCTGCAACAGGTAAGTACCTGCCCGGAATTGGTACTAACTACTTGAAAATATTATAGAATTTCCTAATTGGGGTGGTTTTTTGATATAGTCCGGTGTAGACGCTGAGAGCAAGGGCAATGCCCAACTCGTTTGGTGATGAGAGGTGCAAAAGATGCAGCCGATCACACCCCGCGTCTTTGATCATGTCGTTTTTTTTCGAGGAAGGGGGCACACAATGAGGTTCTCGGTTCTTATCACATCGGTATTCGCTGTTATTTTTTGCTGGTTTCTGGGCATCAATATAGGGTTGGCCGAAACCATCCATGAAGAGACTGTGGGGAAACATCCCTATCGCATGGTCATGCAGGAGGCCGTCGATGGGCTTCGCCAATTCGGTATTCAGGTCGAATATCCGAAGGAACTTCCCTCGGTCATTGTGTGCGGCGAATGCCTGTTGAAACAGGAAGCTTTCGGCGCCTATTCAGAAACATTGGCACAGGTTGTCGTTCCCGATGGTTTTGATATTGAGGCGGTTGAAGGCCAATCGATCCTGGTTCACGAGTATGCTCATTACCTGATGACCAAAGCTGGCATTCCGCCAGAGGACCAGGAAGAGATCTGCCTCAAGCTCGGCAATCTGGCGACGCAACGTTTCTTTAAAGCCGCAATGAGTTAGGCGCGCCGAGTCGTGGTGGTGCCATATGTATTGGAAGCAGGCGAACGGGTTTGGTGCGCCATCCGCGCCATTTGTTGATCGACGAAAGTGGTAATCTGGCCGATATGATGTTGCCGGATCAGCGAACGCACGCTATCACCCAAATTACCGGATTCGGTTATCACCATGCGCGCGCGCAGACCCTGCGCCGCAATTTGTTGATGGACAATCGCGGTCAAGCCGCTGGCCAACAGAACCGATGCATGGCCCTTGCTTGATTGTTCGGCCAGATGCAAAAGGCCTTCAAGACCTTCCTCCAGTGATCCAGAATGCAAAGTGGCAATCACCAAATGGCCGGTTGTTGCGGCACGTAACAGCTGGCTTGCTGCATCGGCGGTGCGCACTTCGCCAACCATGATGTAGCGCGGATGCCAGCGCAGCGAGCGTTTGATGTAATGCGCCCAATCATCGTCTTTCTGCGCTTCAACTTGATAACACAACCCCGTATCGCCATGCCGTCCATCCATTTGATATTCGACCGGATCTTCGACAGTAAAAGCGAGCCCGCCATAGCGGTATAAATAATCATACAGCAAAGAAGCTGCCGTCGTGGTTTTGCCCTGACCCGTTGCGCCGCAAATAAGGATCAAGCCGTCACGTCTTCCGAGCTCACGCAAAGCGTTTGCGACGGGTATCGTAAATCCTAACGAGTCCAGAGCCGGGGGACATTTTTCAAGCCGACGGAGGGCAACCCAAGTCTGTTGATGGGTATTCACAATCTTGCTGGCACGTAGCCGCAGCCCGTCAAAAGAAATGCTGGTTTCATCTTCATCTTGCAGCGCCTGCTCAAGCCGGGCGCGCAGCTTCAAGATGTCGTCATGATATTCGCGCGACAGATCACGTTGCATGAGGATGAAAGAACCCGGCTCAAGCGCCTGATAATAGCTGGGAAGGTCCTCAAAAAGAGAGACATACAGGTCGATAAAAGCAAGATCATTCAAAAGTTTTTCTGACATATCATCCTCCTTGAATGATGTGCTCAAAAAATTACGCCTTTTTTATGATGTCATTTTTATGCGTAAAAAAACCATAATGTCTTTCATGGATGATCAGCTTTTGTTCGCAACCAGCCTGTTATGCGCTCACGCAACAGGGCGGGATCACCAGTGATTTCAATCACTTTCAGGCGGCCCGTGGCACCGGTTTTGATTGTCAGATCGGTTTTTTTCAGGCCAAGTTCTTTGGCCAGCTGCGCGCATATTGCCTGATTGGCTTTGCCATCCCGGGCTGCGGCAGCGACGGTTATTTCGATAGCGCGTTCGTCGTCGCCGATATCGACAAGACGCGACGCGCGGGCATGCTTAAGGCCGGGCTTAGCGCGAACAGCCAACCTTATGCCACCGGCAAAGACGGATAGAATGTCGGAGAAAGAGTCGATGAGATTTAGACCAGCTTGTTAACAATACCGCCGGTAATCGTCGAATTTGTCGGCGCGGGGGAAGCATTGGCGGCTGGCGCCGGTGTTGTGCTTGTGGCCACAGACGTCGTGGCTGTGTTGTCGGTCGTATCCTGAGTAGTCGGTGCAGGTGTCTGGGCAAGCGACGCAATAGCCGTCGTGGCAGCATAGCTGGTCGTAGCTGTAATAGCGGAAATACTCATATCGACCTCCTGTCGGAATATTCAGGTATCGCAATACTTATGTCGGGTTGTGGTCCATGATTTTATGCGCTAAAGGTTAACAAATGTATAAAGTGCTCGTTTCCCGTCGAGTTCTGCGTTAACTATTAACCAAATCAATGTCTGAATCATCTGCCTTAATCGTTCTTGCTGCTGGTGGCACTGGTGGCCATGTCTTCCCCGCAGAAGCTCTGGCGCGTGAATTACTGGGCCGCGGATTGCGCGTCGCTTTGATAACTGACCAGCGCGGCGGCAAATTCAGCGATGATCTTTCGATTCCAACCTACCGTATCCGCGCCAGCAAACTGGGCAAGGGCGTCTTCGGCAAACTTCGCAGTATTATGGAAATGGGCATTGGTGCCTGGCAGGCACGCAACCGGCTTGCCAAACTTCGCCCAGCCGCCGTGGTGGGTTTTGGCGGCTATCCGTCGATACCGACTTTGTACGCTGCGGCGCGTGTTGATATTCCGATATTACTGCATGAGCAAAACGCCATTCTGGGACGCGCCAATCGCGTGATGCTGCCGCGCGCAAAAATTGTCGCCACATCGTTCCCGCATGTTGCCGGATTAAAAAACACAGCCACGACCCGCGTCGTGCAAACCGGAAATCCGGTGCGTCCCACTTTTGCCGCACTACGCAGTACACCCTATGCCACCACGGATGAAAATGGCCCGATGCGTATTCTGGTTCTAGGCGGCAGTCTGGGTGCACATGTGTTCAGCCATGTGGTGCCGCAAGCGTTGATGTTATTACCCGAAGCTTTGCGCCGCCGCATTGTTTTGACACAGCAATGCCGCCGGGAAGATTTGGAATCTGCGCGTGCCGCTTTCGCGGGTGCAGGTATTGAGGCTGAGCTTTCACCTTTCTTCCACGACATTCCCGAACGTATGGCGGAATCGCATTTGGTGATCGGGCGCGCCGGTGGTTCGACCATCGCCGAACTGACCGCCATCGGACGACCGGCCATTCTGGTGCCGTTTCCGGGTGGCCATGCTGGCGAGCAAACCGCAAACGCCGAAGCTGTGGCCGAGGCTGGTGGCGCGTGGCTTATCCCCGAACAGGCTTTCACGCCTGAGGCGCTGGCGGTGCGGCTTGAATCGCTGATGACGCTGCCAAGCATGTTGACGAAAACAGCCGCTGCCGCACGCGCCTGGGGGACTGTTTCAGCGGCCGATAATCTAGCCGATTGTGTGTGCGAAGTTGTCGGTATGATCGGAAGCCGGGCACGCCGCCAGGACAGCGCGACTGCTCTTGAGAGCGGTGACAATACAAGCGGCACAACGGCAACAAAAAACGAGCACGCGGCTTGAACCGGGTTCACGCGTCCTGTGTCACAATCAATAACAAAGGTGTTTTGATCGCTGGTCCGCCGGGTTCGGGAAAATCCGATCTGGCGCTGCGCCTGATCGATGAAGGCGCAGTTTTGATCGCGGATGATCAAACGGAGCTGCGGACTGAGGGCGATACGCTTATTGCCTCGGCGCCGGCCACGATTGCTGGCCTTATCGAAGTGCGGCATGTGGGGTTGATAAAATTACCGCATGCCACCACCGCACCGGTTGTTTTATATATTGAACTGACGGACCTGGATCAAAAACTCGACCGCCTGCCGGAAGAAGGGCATATTCTGTTGTTGGATCATCCGGTGCGGCGGTTAAGACTACCGGGTTTTGCCGCTTCAACGCCGGCAAAAATTCGCGTCATGCTTAACGCCGGTCAAATAATTTCTCAAGATCGGTCTTCTTGAGCTCGACATAAGTCGGGCGGCCATGATTGCATTGGCCACTGTTGGGGCTTTGTTCCATCTGCCGCAACAACGCGTTCATTTCATCGGCATTGAGCGCACGCCCGGCGCGCACTGAACCGTGGCAAGCCATTGTCGAACAGATTTCTTCCAGCCGATCACGCAAGCCGCGCGCATCGTCATATTCGGCAAGTTCTTCGGCCAGATCGATCAACAAGGCTTTCACATCCGTCGTGCCGAGCAAGGCCGGAATTTCGCGCACCAGCACTGAGCCCGCGCCGAAGGTTTCAATCACCAATCCCAATTCGGCCAGTTGTTCGGCGCGGCTAAGCAGGCGCCCGGCGGACGCTTCGTCCACTTCAACAACTTCCGGGATTAAAAGAATTTGCCGCTTGATGATGTTGGCATCGAGCGATTGTTTCATTTTTTCATACACAATGCGTTCATGCGCCGCGTGTTGATCGACAATCACAACACTGTCTTCAGTCTGGGCGATGATGAAGGTGCCATGCACCTGTGCCACGGCAGCACCAAGCCGCCCGACGGGACCGGCGGCGGCTTGCATCTCGACAACCGTCGCGGCCGGACGCGCCGACAACGGCGCACCGGACAACAGATGCGAAGCCACGGCCGCGCTACCGCTGCTGCCACCGAAAACACGGTGCACAGCCTGAATATCGGAAAAACCACCGGCTACAGGAAAAGCCGTGGCCTCTGGCCTCAACATGTCCAACGCCTGTGGTGCAAGCGTGCTGGCGGTGAATTTCCCGGCTTGTTCCAGCGCTTTGCGGATCGAAGTCACAATCAGGCCGCGCACAAGATTGCTGTCACGGAAACGCACTTCGGCTTTGGCGGGATGAACATTGACGTCAACTTCGCGCGGCGGCACGGTCAGGAACAAAACCACCGCCGGATAACGACCCGACGGCAACACATCGCCATAGGCCCCACGCACGGCGGACAACAAAACCTTGTCGCGCACCGGGCGGCCATTGACGAACAGATACTGCATGCGCGCCGTCGGTCGGTGAAAAGTCGGCACCCCGGCATAGCCGGTGATGCTGAGCGTTTCGCGCTGTGTCGAAACCGCAACGGCATTGTTGATAAATTCGGCGCCAAGAATATCAGCCAGACGATCCGTTAAATCCGCCGGACCTTGAAATCTGACCGGCCGTTTATCGTCTTCCTGCACCGTGAAATCGACCTGCGGATGCGCCATTGCCAAACGTTCGATCACTTCGCGGGCATAGTCGTTTTCGGTGCGCGTGGTTTTGAGGAATTTCAAACGCGCCGGAGTAGCGAAAAACAGATCACGCACTTCAACCTGTGTGCCCTGCGCCAGTGAGACCGGACGCAGCGGTGTGACATCACCGCCTTCGACCGCGATCTGCCACGCCTGATCCTGACCTCGCGCGCGGCTGGCGATCGTCAGGCGCGATACCGATCCGATGGACGGCAACGCTTCGCCGCGAAAACCGAAGCTGTGAATGTTCCATAAATCCTCATCGGGAAGCTTGGATGTCGCATGGCGTTCAATGGCCAGCGGCAATTCATCCTTTGTCATGCCCTGCCCATTGTCCGTAATGCGGATCAGGGATTGCCCGCCTTCGCGCAAAACAATCGTGACACTTGTTGCACCGGCGTCCAGCGCATTTTCAACCAGTTCCTTGACGGCGGCGGCCGGACGTTCGATCACCTCGCCGGCGGCGATGCGATTGACGAGAGATTCAGGCAAACGGCGCAGAATGGCAGACATGGGATTATCCTATCCCAGGCTTTCCGACACGCCAACTCCGCTATTTCTTGGCTGGTGTCAGCATTTTCTGCTGTTCGGGATCGAGGCGTGCGCCGTCCAGATTGACATCGGTCAGATCGGCGCCACGCAAATTGGCGCCGCGCAGATCGGCATCCCCCAGATCGGCCCCGGCTAAATTGGCGCCCGACAAATTGGCGCCCGCAAAATTCACATGGCGTAAGCACGCCTTCGACAAATTAGCGACAAACATAATGCCGCGGGCCAGAACCAGCGGCTCCAGGCGAGCGCCGTGAAGGCTGGCGCCGTTCAATCGCGCACCCGACAGATTGATGCCGCGCAGATCGGCCCCTTTCATGTTGGTTTGCCGCAGATCGGCTTCACGCAAATCGGCTTTTTGTAGTTTCGCACCGATAAAACTGAGGCCGAACATAATAGCCCCCTTGCCCTTCATCATTGTTAGGCATACGTCGTTCAGTGACCCGTTGGTACGCATGTCATAGCCACTGAGATCCAGTTGCTGCCCTTGCTGGCCATTACTATCGACCCATGTTTCGTGAAGTTTAAGAAGCTCTTCGATTGGCAGCGACAAATCATGAGCCGATGGACCGATCGGCAGAACGGTCAGAATGCCTCTGCGGTTCTCGGCCGACACTTCGCTTAGATTAATCGCTGTGCCGATCAAAACGGCGCCCTTCAAATTGACGTTGGTCAGGTTGCAACCCGTGAGATCGGCGTTTTCCATATTAGCGCCACTGAAGTTGGCGTTTTGCAGATCCGCCTGCTTGATTTTCGTGCTTTTCATAATTGCGTCGCTGAAATTGCTGCCGACCGCCACAGCCCCCGACATTTTGGCATCGGTCAGGTTCGCGCCGCTGAGGTTGGCGCCGCCTTTGTCAACGGCGGTGAGATTTTCATGCGCCGTCTTGAGGGTACCATCCGCGCTTGCGCTTGCCAAAGACCCTTCACGCAAATCGACGCCGGTCATGGTCGCACCGGTCATATCGGCGCCACGCAAGGATGCACCGCGCAGATCGGCGCTGAGGAGGCTGGTGTCGCGCAAAATGGCGTTGCGCATATCAGTACAAAACAGAATGGCACGATCCAGTTTGGCGTCACTGAAATCCGTTTCGAAAAGACGGGCGCCGGTGAAATTGGCGTCCGAGAGGTTTTTTCCGATAAAGGAGAGGCCAGACAGATCATGATAGGAAAAATTGGCGCGGATCCCCCCCTTGCGGCCCACAGTGTAAGATTCGTGGCTTCGGATGACGGCATCCAGCTCTTTCTGCGTCAGGCGCGGTGGTTCTTTCTTTTCTTTTTCTTCGGCCATTTTCCTATTCTTTCCAAAATACGAGCAGTGACTCTTTAACAGAAAGCCCCCATCCCGGGCAATTAGTCGATGAAACCATTGAATTTAGGCCTTAGCCAAAACTTGCTGGCTGTGGTTAAGGCGTGCGCCTTCCAGCTTGGCATCCTGCATATTTGCCCCGGTCAGATCGGCATTGAGCAGGTTGGCGTAACTGAGATCCGCGGCACGAAAATTAACCTGCCGCAAGCATGCGCCTGATAGATTGGCATAACGCATAGACACTCCGGACATGTTTGTAACCAGAGTATGTCCCTGCGCTACGGTTAGCGGCTGCAACTGGGCACCTTGCAGATTGGCGTTATTGAATTTTGTGCCACTGAAATTGCCACCACGCATATCGGCAGCCTGTAAACCGGCATGACGCAGATCGGCATTGCGCAAATCGACGGCTTGCAACTGCGCGTCGGAAAAATTAAGTCCATACAGCATGGTGTTGCTGAGTTTGGCCATTGTCAGGCAGGCCCGGGAAAAATTGCCGGAATAGCGCAGATCATACCCGCCCAAATCCAGCTGTTCGCCCTCATGCGCGTTGCTGCCCACCCATAATGTGTGCAAACGCAGGAGATCCTCCAACGGCACCATCAAATCCTTGACCGAGAGTCCAACCGTCTTGCTGGTTATTGCACCCGACAGATTGGCGTCGGTCAGATCGGCAAGGCTAAGCGCAGTGTTAATCAGCACGGCGCCATCCATATTCACTTTGTGCATATCGCACATGCTGAGATCGGCGCTTTCCAGATCGGCGTTTCTGAAATTCGCGCCAGCCAGGTTGGCGCGGACAATCTTGCAACCGCACATCGTGGCATCGCTGAAATTGGTATCGACCGCCACGGCGCCTGACAGACGCGCGTCGGTCAAGTTCGCACCGCTGAAATCGGCGCCGCCATATTCGGAAACCGGCAAGTCTTCATGCGCTGGCATCAGATTGCCTTTGGCATCGGCGGTATTCAAAATACCTTCGCGCAAATCGACGCCGGTCAAGTCCGCGCCATTCAGCGTCGCGCCACGCAGAGACGCGCCGCGCAAATCGGCACGCACCATGCTGGCGCCCTGCAAGTTGGCGAAGCGCATATCAGCAGCAAAGAAAACGGCGTAGTCAAGTTTGGCGTTGCGGAAGTCCGTGTAATTGAGTCGCGCGCCGGTAAAATCGGCATGCGCAAGATCAGTGTCGGCCAACGATTCCTGAGACAGATCATAGCGAATAAATTGAGCCCGCGAACCGCCAAGCCGCGCCGCCCGAAACAAGGCGTGTTTCTGGATGATCTCGGCCAGCTCAGCCGAGCTGGGATAGATGTAGTGATCTCTGTTCGTTGTTTTGGTCGCTTTGATCATCATGATTTTTGAATCGTGAAGTGCCCGAAGGCGCACTTATATTCTAACAGGGGAGATTTAAAGAATTACTACAGTCAGAGTGTGTTCTAAAGCGATTTCTTCCATAGATCGGATAAAAACGCCCCCTGCCGGTCTTGTGGGGTTGTCTGCAACTCGAGAGCATGTGCCATTTTCTTGCCCAGTTCGACCCCCGGTTGATCGAAGGAATTAACACCCCAGATGACGCCCTGCGCGAATGTTTTATGTTCATACAGCGCCAGCAGCATGCCGAAATGATAAGGTTCGAGATGATCCAGCATGATGAGGTTACTTGGTCGTCCACCGGGATAATCTCCCGTTCGGCCAAACGCCAATGCACTCGCTTGCGCCAGCATATTGGCAAGCAAGGAACGGTGATGTTCGGGATGACCCAAATCATCCTGCCGCACACCGATAAAATCGACCGGCACAATCTCGCTACCTTGATGCAGCCATTGATGAAAACTGTGCTGGCCGACGGTCCCGCATTCGCCGAAAATGATTGGCGCGGTGGCATAGTCGATCGCTTGCCCATCACGCGTCACAGTCTTGCCATTGCTTTCCATTTCCAACTGCTGAAAATAACGTGGCAGATCGCGCAACCGTTCGCCGTACGGCAACACTGCCTGCGCCGACATGTTGCGAAAATTGCGATTCCAGATTCCGAACAAGGCCATAAGTACTGGCATGTTTTTCTGTAAAGGCGCTGTATGGAAATGTGCGTCCATCGCCGCCGCGCCATCACACATCTTATCGAAATGACTGACGCCAAGCGTCAACATGGCAGTCAGCCCCACCGCCGACCACAGACTGAAACGTCCGCCGACCCAATCCCAGATCGGAAATATGCTTTCGAGTGGAATGCCAAAATCGACAACTTTGGCGGGATTGGCCGACACCGCAACAAAATGATGCGCCACGGCCTGTGCGCCAAGCTTCTCGGTCACCCATTGCCGCGCGGTTGTGGCGTTACGCAGCGTTTCCTGCGTGGCAAAGGTTTTGGATACCACCACGAATAATGTTTCGGCGGGATCGAGATTTTCGAGCGTCGAGACAATATCGAATGCATCGAGGTTAGCGACAAAATGCACGTGCGGCCCCGTGGCATAGGGTGCCAGCGCGCGTACCGCCAGGCGTGGCCCGAGATCAGAACCGCCGATGCCGATATTGACGATATGGCGAATGGGTTTTCCGGTCGCGCCGCGCCGACGGCCATCGCGCAAAACGGCGGTGACCATTTCCATTTTTTTGCGAATGGTTTTTATGTCGGGAATAACATCACGGCCATCGACCATGACCGGTTGGTCGCTTTTCTGACGCAAGGCGGTGTGCAGGGCAGCGTGATTTTCAGAGGTATTGATTTTCTCGCCAGCGAACATGCGCTCGCGCCAATTCGTAAGATTCTGTTGTTCCGCAAGTGCTGTCAGAAGATCGATAGTTTTCGGCGTGACGTGTTGAAGTGCAAAATTGAGTTGCAATCCTTCCAGAGCGATCGTGCAATTTTCCAGCCGCGCCGGATCGCCAAGCACAATATCAGCCAAAGATACGGAGCCCATATCTTTGGCGTGCTGCACAAGATTTTGCCAGGCGGGGGATTGGGTGAGGGGGGAATTCATAGGGCGCATTGTACAAAGATTAACACATTGAATGAAAGTGTTTTAACCATAATTATCCGTAGACAATGATCAAAAATGGGTTGTTATTTGGGACATAATACATTGAATAACGGGGGGATGAGGTTATGCCATTATCATATGATGAGTTATTAAAGAAGGCGGAAAATTTTGCAGCTGCTGGTGAGAGCGATTTCGCTTTTTATGCTTTTTGTGCCCTACGGAAAATACATTCCACTCCAGCCGTTAGCGCCGTGTTCGTAGGGCATGACCTCGAACATGCGCGTTTCCAAGAACTTACAGAACGACTAATGGCGCGAGGAAAAGTGCCGCCGCCGACGGCTACCACTTAATCCCTCACCTGTGCCCGCGTCTGTGTCGGCGCCATATCGTCTGGCTTGCCAACCATACTGAGCGTCACACCATCGGGATTGAACCAACGTTTGACGGCGCGGTTGACGTCATCGACTGTGACGCTGCGGATCAGGTCATTATAGCGATCCAGATAATCGCGGCCCAGACGGTCTAATTGCAGCGTCATTAATACGCCAGCGATGGCGTCGGTCGATGTCATCGCCAGCGGCAGTGCGCCGGTCAGATAATCCTTTGCCGCTTGCACTTCCTTTTCCGTGACACCATCGGCATAAAACCGGCGCATGGTCGATTGTATAATATCCCAGGCTTGCCGGGTTTTTGGATTATCCGTTGCGGCTTCGCCCGTAATAAGTCCGCCATACTCCATTGG
>Ga0207019_1051_pt1 | contig 28930 bp, 25 predicted proteins | sample Alteio_BWMinCont_50_FD_153483 | JGI IMG/M metagenome (GOLD analysis project Ga0207019, IMG submission 153483) | Enriched cells from forest soil in Barre Woods Harvard Forest LTER site, Petersham, Massachusetts, United States -... | ecosystem: Environmental > Terrestrial > Soil > Temperate forest >...
CTAACCAGGTATGGCAGTTTGTGAGTGTGGGTGGTGGTTATTATAAAATTTTGCCACAAAACGCGCCAGGAAAAGCAATGGATGTGACAGGTGGAAGCTCAACGCCGGGAACACAAGTTGAAATTTATACCGATAATGGCGGCAATTCACAAAAATGGACCATTACGTCTGCGAGCGGAGGTTATTATAAATTGTCGCCGGCTTGTGCGCCATCTTTGGTGCTTGAAGTAAAGGGTAACAGCAACGCTAACGGAACTAAAATACAGATTAATACCCCAGGCAGTGGTACCGGGCAAAAATTTAAGTTCAATTTGAATTAATTATTTAAACTAAACCTTCATTATGTTAAAAGGCGGCGCGAGTCGCCTTTTTTGTGCTTTATCAAACAATCACTTAATTTTTTACAAAAGGCCAACGCAATCAACCATTCACATAATCAACATATTCAACCAAAATCGTAAGTTTGCGCCCATGAAACAAAATTTGTTTGTTTACAATACTTTAACACGCAAAAAAGAAGAATTTAAGCCGCTTAACCCGCCACTGGTGGGCATGTATGTTTGCGGCCCTACTGTTTACAGCGATGTGCATTTAGGCAATTGCCGTACGTATATTTCATTCGACCTGATATTCCGCTACCTTACACATTTGGGTTATAAGGTACGTTATGTGCGCAACATTACCGATGCCGGCCATTTGGAGGGCGATCTGGATGAGGGTGAGGACAAGATCTCGAAAAAAGCAAAACTGGCGCAGCTTGAGCCTATGGAAATAGCGCAAAAATATACCATAGGCTTTCATGATGTGATGAATATACTGAACGTGCTGCCACCAAGCATTGAGCCTACGGCTACCGGGCATATTATTGAACAAATTGAACTGGTAAAACGCATACTGGCCAAAGGCTATGCCTATGAAGTGAATGGCTCAGTTTATTTTGATGTTGAAAAATACAACAGCACGCATGATTATGGCATACTGAATGGCCGTAACCTTGATGACCTGTTAGCTAATACCCGAACCTTGGGAGGTCAGCAGGAAAAACATGGCAAGCTTGATTTTGCCCTGTGGATAAAAGCCAAGCCCGAGCATTTAATGAAATGGCCATCGCCGTGGGGCGTGGGTTTCCCGGGCTGGCATTTGGAATGTTCGGCTATGAGCAATAAATATTTAGGCGAACATTTTGATATACATGGCGGCGGTATAGATCTTATGCCTACGCACCACACCAATGAGATAGCACAGAATATAGCCTGCTGCGAAACTATACCGGCAACTTATTGGGTGCATACCAATATGCTTACGGTAAATGGGCAAAAAATGTCAAAATCATTAGGGAACAGCTTTTTACCGGTGGAGCTTTTTACGGGCAAAAATTCGATACTGAATAAGGCTTATAGCCCCATGACCGTACGCTTTTTTATGCTGCAGGCGCACTACCGTAGTACGCTTGATTTTAGCAACGATGCTATGGAAGCATCGGAAAAAGGGTTTAAGCGCCTGATGAATGCCTACGCGCTGATAAATGACCTAAAAGTATCGGCTACAAGCGATGTTGAAATAAATGCGCTTTTAAACCGTTGTTATGAGGCTATGAACGATGATTTTAACAGCCCGGTACTTATCGCCGAGCTTTTTGAAGCATCGCGCATAATAAACTCGGTGTATGATAACAAGCTGAAAATTGATGCGGAGAACCTGCAGCTTTTGAAACAACTGATGCAATATTTTGTGATCGACATACTGGGTTTAAAAGATGAAAAGGCGGCGGATGATGACCTGCCACAATTGCTAAACTTTATTGTGAACCTGCGCAGCCAGGCAAAAACTAACCAGGATTATGCAACATCGGACAAAATAAGGGACGGCTTGCAAAAAATAGGTTTTCAATTAAAGGATACCAAAGAAGGAACTAACTGGACCAAAATATAATATATAACAAGAAAGATACGTGCCCGTAAAACAGTTTTATGAATTACGGGTTAAATTTATTTACTACATTTCCTCCCACAATTTATTATAAGTATGAAAAGAATATTATTAGCTGTTGTTGTGTTATGCTGCTTTGCTAGTTTAGCCCTGGCACAAAAACCGCCGCTTGCCGATGTAAATAAGGTTATAAAAGCCGAAGAAGATTTTGATAAGGCTGTTGCCCATAAAGGTATAAAAGATGCTTTTTTGGAAGTTGCCGACCTTGAGGGGATCGTTTTTAAACCGCAGCCGGTTAGGATAATTGACTTTTATAATAGCATTGACAAACAGCCGGGTAGTTTAGCATGGCAGCCTAAATTTGCACGTATATCGGCCAACGGCGACCTGGCGTTCACCGCAGGCCCTTACACTTACCAAAACGGCAAGGACGATACCGATAAGGTTTATGGCGATTATGTATCGATATGGCGCGCTGATGCCGATAATAAATTCAAGTTATTAATAGATCTGGGGATACAGCACCCGGAGCCTGAACAGGAAGCAATAACGGATCTTACCGGGCCCGATTCGAGCAAATTATCTGCACCGAGCAAAGATCCGTTTAATGGTAAAAGTGTAATACTGACCACTGATAAATTGTTCAACCATTCATTAACTATATCGGCGCTGGCCAGTTATAAAGAATTTTTGAGCCCCGAAGGGCGTTATTATTTCCCCGGTTTTGAGCCTATAATAGGGCAGGACAAGATCATGAAGTTTATTGATAACGAGGCCATAAGCATTACCGCTGAAACCGTTAACGCCGGCCGCTCAACCAGTAATGACCTTGCCTACAGCTATGGCACCGCACGCATAACCAAGGGCCAGGTGGTTAGCAATTACAACTACGTACGTATTTGGGAAATTGATAAAGACCACAAATGGGATATATTGCTGGAGGTTTTTTCGGCAATTGAAAATTAGTTGTGTCAGTTAATTAGAGATTAGAGACTAGTGATTAGGAGAACAAAAAACCTAATCTCTAACCTCTAATTAACTAATCTCTGAACCACTCACTTATAATAGGGCGTGTGGAAATCGATAAATGTTTTTTCGGTATCGTTCCAGCCGTTGTTTACGGCTGTTCTTCCACCGTTTAGATCGTTATTTGTTTGATTATATGCGTTGACAGCGGCGTTTATATCATTTACCGCTTTGTTATAGGTATCCACATCCTGCTGGGTCCTTTGGTCGGATGATTTTGCGTCCATCGTAGTTTTGAGTTTATCAAAAGCCTCTTCCTTCAAAAAGAAATCGGTCACTTTGGGGACCTCTGTCTCTGCCTCCTCTTTGTAAAATGCGAGCGCATTTTTACAAGCCCCTGCCAATGAAAAATCGCCTGCATATGATTTTAAGGTATCCAATACGGCAAGCCCTTCAATAGCATATTTACCAAGTGCGCTGCGTGTCTGCTCAATTTTAGTTACATTTTTTTCATTTACGGCATTGGTAAGCTGGTTATCTTCCCAATTACATTTATAAAATAACAAATACACTTTATCGTGGTAGGCAGCCATCCGGTTCGATTCCTCCATTTTCTGGTCAAGCTCTGTTTGCTGGTTAATAATGGTTACGTTGTATTTAGTGGCGAATGAGTTTTCCGCATTTGACATCCGCGCTATGGCAACCTGCAGCGTGTCGTTAGTAGCCTGCTGCAACAGCAGGTATGCCTGCATTTCATCATAGCTGCGCTCAGTAATATCTTCCATATTTACAATGTGGGCATAATCATCATTAAAAACCTTATAACATAGCTGCACATAATTAAGCGCGTTTTGTCTTAATGAATTATCACCTTTATAAGGTGTAATATAATTTATATCATTCTGGCAGGTAACAATAGCGTCGACAGCGTTACCTCGTAGTTTTTCTACCTTCCTTTTACGGCTGCTGTGCGCGGCCGCGCTTATATAGGTCATATATGCCTTGTCCATATTGGTTTCGGCATTGGTTATTGAGGTCATGTAGGCGCCGGGATCATCTTGTGCTTTAGCGGCAGTGCATAAAGCAACTAATAACAAAACAGGTAAAAACTTCTTCATTTTGTATCTATTTTTTCTTTTTATGGTTTAAGGGCTTTTAATTTATCGAGTACATCATAGGCTATGCTTATATAAGCATCGTCAGTAATTTGTTTGGTAAATTCTTCATTCAACTCTTTAAGGGTACTGTCGGTTTTTAGCCGGTCCGCTTCAAACTGGTTGTTTTGTACGGTATATTTTTTGGGCGACTTGTCTTTGTCTAATGTACTGTCGTCATCCCGTTTATCCAGATCATCTGCGGCTATTGCATCCTTTAAATTTAGTGAAATATCCTTTAATTCTTTTTGCTGTTTTGCATCGGCTACAAAATTTTTAACGGCGTTAAAGTATTTGCTGCTGTCGATCTCGGCCTGCACACTTGCCGCCAAAGTTTTTATGGGGAGCGGCGGATAAGGCTCATAATACTTATTTGCTGCAATGGTGGTTGGGCGCAAAGCGGTGGCTTCAGCGGACTCTTTGGTTATATAGGCGTCTAATACATCAGGCAATAAAATATCGGGCTGTACGCCGTTAAATTGGGCGGTGGTGCCGTTTACCCGGTAAAGTTTGCTTACGGTTATTTTTAAATAATTTTCGGTTTGTACCTGTTGGATGTTGTCAAAGGTTACTGTCGTATCCATTGGGAAAATGACCTGTGCAGTAGCTTTACCATAGGTAGGCGAACCTACTATAACTGCGCGGTTATAATCCTGCAAACTGCCTGCAAGCAACTCTGAGGCAGAGGCCGATTCGCCATTCACCAATATTACCAGGGGGCCATCATATATAGTACCCCTGTCGATATCCTTAAAAGTGTGCACCTTTCCGTCGCGCTCCTTTTCCTGCTCAACCGGGCCGGCATCAATAAAGATACCCGCCAGCTCAGTAGCTTCACCGGCACTGCCGCCGCCATTGTACCGCAAGTCGATAATAAGGCCGGTTATATTTTCTTTCTTTAGTTTTATGATCTCGCGGCCTACATCATTCGCGCAGCCGTTAAGGCCATTGTTGCCGGTTTCCCAATCCTCGTAAAAATCGGGCAGGTAGATGTAGCCCACTGTGTTTTTGCCCTTTAATATGTAGCTTTTAACCTTTCCTTCATCATCATTAACTGCTACCTGTTCCTTTTGCAGGGGCACTTTTACCAGGGTACCATCCGGCCTTTTTATAGTAAACAGGACTTTAGCATGGTTACTTTCGTCCATCAGCGCGGCAAATTCATCTACTGAAATATCGGCCACATCAACCGGCGGCTTGCCTTCCCATTGTACAGTAATAAATTTATCGCCTTTTTTTAATTGTCCGCCTTTAAATGCCGGGCTACCTGGTTCCAACCCGTCGATAAGTACGCCGCCATTTTTATCAGCTTTCATGGTAAAACCAAAAAGAAAGGGCTGCTTGCCCAGCTCGCTTTCAAAATTCTCCTTTTCTTCGGGCGGTAAAAACTCGGTATGCGGGTCGAAGGCTGAAGCTATGGTTTCGCAGTACAAGTTGCCCATATATTGCGTAATGCCATAGGGGTTTTGCGATATGTTATTGATCCTTCTTTTATAGGATTCGGTCATTTTCTTTTGCAAGGAAAGCTGAGCGCTGTCGAGGTATTTTTTTTGCTTTACAGGAGTGAATGATCTGAAATTTGACGGAAGGTCGTCTGTCAGTTCATAAATTATTTGCGCCTTCATGGTCTTAGCCATTTTTAGCTGCATGTCGCCGATCGATAGTGGGTATGAATTTTTTTCGGCTACTGTAAATTTTTCGGGAACATTTAAGCTGAATGGTTTTTTGGCAATTTCGGTAATAAGCGAGTCTGCCTGTTTAAGCCGTTGCGCGTACAGGCTGGTGAACAGGTTTAAATAGCCTGTTTTGCGGTGCTTTATTTCGTCATCAATAGCTGTGGTGTATGCGCTTAAGCGGGTAATATCATCTTGGATAAAAAAGATCTTGTCGCCATCGGTTTTGGTTAGCATACCATTGTAAACATAGGTGGAGAAAGCATCGTCTACCGGCCGGGGCTGGACATGAAATTTATTCACCATGCGCGTGATCACAAAAGCATCATTAGCTATTTTGGCGGCTGTTTGGCAATAAGCCAAAGCCGGGATAATGATGAAAGCAATTAAGGCTGCCGCGGGGTTTTTCATGCAATTGGAATGCTTGCTGTAAAATAGCAAGGATGAGTGAGATTTGGAAATAAATTTGGCGGGGGTTTTTATATGTCAAAGAACGGGTGGTTATGCAGTCGCTGCATGGGGTTCTGAACGCTGTCCGTTTACTCACCCCGACTTCCCCCGATAGCCATCGGGGGAAGTCGACCCTCTCTTCTCCTGCGGCGGAAAGAGGGTGAAGGATTAATGGGTATATTCAAATTTCGGGAATTGGATCGGGAAAAGTGGTGACATGATCTTGCCAGTAAATGATAAGTGGTTGGTTTTTAGGGAGATTAATTTGTGGGTGAATAGGCGTCTGTGAGGACACAGACACCGGGAAAAACAAACTTCCGAAGTTTTGTAAACTTCGGAAGTTAATTTCTGTATGCCCTTGATAAGCGGGAGCGCCCTAAAACAAGCTTTCTATAATATCATCGGTTGACAAGCCGTCGGCTTCGGCGTGGTAGCTGCGGACTATGCGGTGGCGGAGGATGGGTTTTGCAACGGCGCGTACATCTTCAATATCGGGCGAATATTTGCCGTTGATAACGGCGTGGCATTTTGCCCCTAAAACAAGGTATTGCGAGGCACGTGGTCCTGCTCCCCAATTTAGCAAGCGTTTTATCTGCGGGCCGGCAAATTCGCTGTTGGGGCGGGTTTTGGCTACCAGTTTTACCGCGTATTCGAGCACATTATCGGCAATAGGGATGTTGCGCACCAAATGCTGAAAATAAATGATCTGTTCGGCATTTAAAATATGGCTCACCTGTGTTTGCGTGGTGCTGGTTGTATTTTTTACCACCTGCAATTCCTCGATAAACGATGGATAATCCAGCGATACATTGAACATGAACCTGTCGAGCTGTGCCTCGGGCAGTGGGTAGGTACCTTCCTGTTCAATAGGGTTTTGGGTAGCCAGTACAAAAAACGGTTTTGATAGTTGATGGGTTATACCGGCAGCGGTTACCGCTTTCTCCTGCATAGCCTCGAGTAAAGCAGCCTGTGTTTTTGGCGGGGTGCGATTTATTTCATCGGCCAGAATGATATTTGAAAATACCGGGCCGTGAATAAATTTAAAGCTTCTGTCCTCGCCCAATATCTCTGAGCCTATAATGTCGGACGGCATCAGGTCGGGGGTGAACTGAATGCGTTTAAAATCAAGGTCGAGTACTTGTGCTACGGTTTGTACCAGCAGGGTTTTTGCCAGGCCAGGTACACCAACCAACAGGCAATGCCCGTTGCTGAATATGGATATTAATACAAATTTAACTACTTCATCCTGGCCAACAATTACTTTACCTATTTCGGTACGTAACTGCTGGTAAGCCTTATTTAAAGCGTTGGCCGCTTCAACATCAGATGAGTGTTGCATAGTGTTATTCTATCTATCAAATTAATCTGCTGCTGCAGCAACCGGTACGGCTGTTGGCCAGGCTTTTAACGTAGGGCAGGCTAAAAATTCAGGGTCGATCTTGATGTAGGTTTCTTTTCTCCTTTTCTCGAACCACTGGCTTATGGTACGGCTTATTTTATCACTATAAGCGGCGTCTTTTATTTTCGGGAAATCCTGTGCAAGATTGGCCTTGTGCGCATTGGTTACCGATTTAAGGAACAATATTTTGTAGGTCTTTTTACCATCGGCACCGGTAAATAATTGCGGTTTTGATAGGGTGCCCACCTTCATGGTATCAATTACCAAAGCTACTTGCGGGTCGAGCTTATCACTCGGGATGTGGGTGCTCCTGTTCTGAACATCCTCGGCATTCAGCATCATACCGCCGTTGAACTTGGTGTCTTTATTATCGGAATAAACAGATGCTGCATTAGAAAAGAAACCGGCTATGTTTGAAGTGTTTATCCTTTTGTCGAGTAAAAACAGGTTATAAACGCTATCGGCCCTCACTTTGGCACGGTCTAAACTTGCCTGGGTAATAGCAGGTATAATTAAAATGTGACGCGAATGCACCTGCTCGCCACGGCGCTCGACCACCTGTAAAAAGTGAAAGCCAAAATCGGTTTCGAACACAGGCGACATTTCACCCGCCTTTAATTTAAAGGCCCAGGCCGAAAAATCTTTAACGTAGGCAGTACGGTCGCCAAAGCCAAGGTCACCACCATCAGGTGCCGAACCGGGGTCCTGCGAATATAAACGGGCCAGCGTACCAAAATCTTCGCCATTTTTTACCCTTGTGCGCAGGTCCTCAGCCTTTTGCTTATAAAAAGCTTTTTCATCTTTATTAAGCTGCGGCTGGAAAACTATTTCTCCTACTTCTACTTCTTTATTAAATGTCGGCAAACTGTCTTTAGGGATGGTATTAAAATATTTTTCAACGTCCTGCGGGGTCACGTTCACCTTTTCGGTTATTTTTTTCTTCATCTCATCGGCTATCATGTTTTCCTTCACATCGGGCCGTATCTCATCTTTATACTGAATTACCGAACGGCCAAGGAATTGTTCCAGCCTGTCCTGGCCGCCTGCCCTTTGTATCGAGCTGCGCATCCTGCGGTCAACTTCGGCGTCAATATCATCGTCCTTAACCTCAATACTATCAATTATTGCCTGCTGGCCCAATATTTTTTGCGCTAACAGGTTTTGTAATATCTGGCATTTTATAGCAGGGTTTTGGGCGCCGCCGTTTGCGAGGTAGCTGGCATATGATAATTCAATATCCGATTGTAATATGATACTGCCGCCTACTACGGCTGCAATTTTATCAAGTGTATGTTTCGGTGTGGTGCTTGTTGAATCAATTACGCGCTTATGCGGGTGTGTTTTTGCTGAGGCTATTGATATTGATAAACAAATTCCTAAAATGGCTAACCCAATCTTTCTCATGTATTGTTCTTATACTAAATAATATGCGGACGTTTTTCCGCTAAAAAGTTCAAATTTCGGTAAAATTTATTAATTATAACCGTTTAAATAATTTCAATTGCATAGTACGGCTATAATTATGCGAATATGCCGATAAAGCTTGAAACTGTTTAACTACTTTTGGTTAAAATTTGTTAAAGTGGATATAGAGAACCCTGTTGCGCTGCATTTTATTATGCAGGATGACTTATTTTTTTTGGATGAAGACAGGAAGGCATGCGCCAATGCTGAAATTGCTGTTAGTGAACCCGTTAAAGCAGTGCCGCCGCTTGAACCTGTTTTGGAAAGAAAAGCGGTTGAATTTAGTTTTATGGGTAAAAAAGGCGGCATGCTGATACTGGTGCATTACCCCGCGCTTGAATTTATACACGATGCCCATTTAACCGCGCTTGAAAATATATTGAAACGTAAGGATATTGCTATTGGCGATGTGGCCATTTTAAACATGGCCAAACATAGCGGTGCCGATTTTGAAGAGCTTATAAATTATTTTAGTGCAAAAAAAATACTTCTGCTGGGCAAGCAGGCCCTGCCTGCCGGGATAGCATCACTTGAACTTAACGCACCGAAACAGCTGACTAACAGCATTGCGCTATATAGCTTTAGTTTTGATGAAATGATGGACAGCCCAGAGAATAAAAAATCTTTTTGGGAGCAGATGAAGTTGTTTTAGTCTTGATCCCTATTCTTTACTCTTGATCCTAAATATATGCAGCAATTAGTTTTTGCTACCAATAACGCGCACAAACTGGAAGAAGTAGCCGCAAAGCTAGCCGGTAAAATCAAGTTATTAAGTCTTGATGACATTGGCTGTCACGATGATATTGAGGAGACCGGCACCACCTTTAGCGAAAATGCTTCGATCAAAAGCCATTATATCTACAACAAATATAATTTGAATTGTTTTGGTGACGACAGCGGACTGGAGATAGATGCCCTGAATGGCGAACCGGGCGTTTATTCGGCGCGATACGCGGGCGAACATGGTAACCATGCAGCCAATATGGATAAGGTGCTTGAAAAGCTTAAAGGGGTGACTAACCGCAGCGCCCGTTTCCGTACTGTAATATCATTAATTTGGGAGGATGAGGAGCATTTTTTTGAAGGAACCGTAGAGGGAATCATCCGTAATGAACGGAGTGGTACCGGCGGTTTTGGTTATGACCCTATTTTTGAACCCGTTGGTTATGACATTACTTTTGCTGAAATGAGTATGGAGGAGAAGAATAGTATTAGTCATAGGGGGAGAGCTGTGGAGAAATTGGTGGAGTTTTTGGGCCCGTTCGCTGAAGTGGGAACTAAATGACAAATTGCTATTGATTTACGAAGTTTTTAAAACTTCGTAAATCTGTTAATTTTCGAAATCTATGCGTTTTTAACAAACTTCGGAAGTTTTTAAAACTTCGGAAGTTAATATCTGGCTGAACGCATGACTTTGTGCCTCAATAATATATTATCCCCCTAAAACTCAATATGCGCCCTTAGCGAGAATACGTTTACCGGGCCGCGGTCGGCGTTGTAGGCCGGGTGCAGGATGAATTGGTAATCAGGTGTAAGCCAGAACTTTTTCTGGAAGGCATTTATCTTATAATACAATTCGGCTATCATCTCGGGGCTGTAATTCAATCTTCCATCACCAATTAAAAAGCCGTAGCCGCCATCGGCCAGATAATCGCGGTGCGAGGCTGAAATGCCGTTGCCTATAAAGGCTAAGCCCAGCTCGTCATCGGGGCGTTTCCACGCATTGCCTTTTAATACGCCGCCGAAACTTACTGAGCGGTCGATCTCGGTAAAAAACCAGGTTTCGTTGTGGCCATCGTTGTAACTAATTTTTGCAAATACGCCAAAATCTTTGCTCAAATACTGGTCGGCGCTGATGCCAAAGCCATATTTATGGCGGCCATAGGCCTGGGTGCTGTCAACCACAGGTGCTGTAGGATTTTGCGCTATGGCCTGTGCATAATTGCCAAATTTGCCATTGTTTAAAAAGCCTAAAACACGTATAGCCCCCTTTTGGCCGTTGATGGTATAACGCCTTTCATACTCCAGTGTTTGGGTGTTAGCATGTAGGATCTTGGCATCCCATACAGCCCCGTTGGCAGTGGTGGTAACCATGGTAAAAGCAAAGCGCAACGTCCAGTCGGGCTGGCCTAATTCGGTAAACGCGCCCAGCACATAGCCGCGTGTGTTGGCCGGGTAATCCCAGGCGCCGTTATCCATCAGTGCCCAGTTCATAAACTGTGTGCGTGGGTCGTGACTAAATTCATTGCCATCAAAAAAATCGGCCATGCCAAATTTCCCAATAGTAAATGAGAAATAACGCTTACTTTTTAAACCGGCTAACTGGTTCTGATCATCGGTAATGGTATCCTTTTCGGTACCCCATTCAAAATTTTGCTGAAAATAGAGCCGGGCGATATATATTTTGGGCGCAACTTCGCCAACACGGAAAGTCTCGCCATTTGGGAAACCTGCTATACCGAGAGTTTTGCTCAAACCACTGCCGCCCGAAATTTCCGGGTCAAAAACTGCTTCGGCGCCTTTCCATAAACGTGCAGCGCCAAATAACGAGGTAGTTAATGATGTTTGTGTTTCTGACTGTGTTGACAAGCTATTTGCGCCACTATAAGGCGCGCTGAATGCGGGCTTGTATTGCGTAATGGTAGTCTCCTGGAAATGGAAGCTAAATGGTTGTTGTTTAAGCGTATCCTGTGCAAAAGCACAAGTTGCAATTAGCATTAAAATAGTATATGATAGGGTCTTTTTCATTTGGCGGTGAAAATAATAAGTTAGTATTAACACAATGTTAGCTTGTGTTAATAGTTAGGTAAATCTAATAATAAATTTAGACAAGTCTAAATTTTGTTAATTAATGTGCGTTCGATATTAATAATACTACCCCAGCAGGGTAGTGTCGTTAAAATATCATGCAGGTGATGAACGCGCTCCGTTTACTCACCCCGACTTCACTTCGTTCGTCGACCCTCTCTTCGCCTGTGGCGGAAAGAGGGTAAAAAAACTTACTGGCATTACAACCACTGGCTAAACTTCCTGATGAACCAGTTTTTGATGAGCTGGGTGAGCAGGCAATAGCTGAACAATATCCCAAACAACCATGGGAAAAAGCTCAACGGCATTGGCACCAGTTTAAAAGCATGCGCTACCGGTGTAAATGGTAAAGCAATACCAACGACCATAATAAACGAGGTGAGCGCAACAACGGGTGCTGAAGCCCAGCTTTGTATAAATGGTATCTTGCGTGTGCGTATCATATGTACAATAAGGGTTTGCGACAGCAAACTTTCAATAAACCAGCCGGTTTGGAAGAAATTTTGGTGAGCCGGTGAGTTTGCCTTAAATACAAACCATAATACCGCGAACGTTGCATAATCAAATATGGAGCTGATGGGCCCTATATAGAGCATAAACTTGCTGATGCCGCCTGCATCCCATTTGCGTGGGGTAACAATGTAGTCCTCATCCATTACATCCCAGGGGATGGAGATCTGCGAAATATCGTACAACAGGTTATTAATAAGTATCTGGATAGGCAGCATGGGCAGGAATGGCAGCAGGGCGCTTGCACCCAGCATACTGAACATATTGCCAAAGTTGCTGCTGGCCGTCATTTTTATATACTTGATAATGTTGCCAAATGTGCGGCGACCGTATATTACACCTTTACGTAATACCATCAGGTCTTTTTCAAGCAGGATGATGTCGGCGCTTTCTTTGGCAATGTCGACAGCGGTATCAACCGAGATGCCCACATCAGCATCGCGCAGGGCGGCGGCATCGTTTATCCCATCGCCCATAAAACCTACAGTATGCCCTTTGGCCTGCAACAATTTTACCACCCTTGATTTTTGTAGCGGGCTAAGTTTGGCCAGTATGCTAACATTATCAATGCAGGCACTTAGCTCGTCATCATCCATACCTTCAATATCTTTCCCTAACAGGATATTGGTAACCGGTATGCCTACATCCCTGCATATTTTTTTGGTTACCACTTCGTTATCGCCGGTTAACACTTTTATGCTGATACCTAAACGATGCAGTGCCTCGATAGCTGATTTGGCCGATGGCTTGGCAGGGTCAAGAAAACCAACAAAGCCTGTGAGTATCATATTGCATTCATCGGCTTTGCTGTAGGTAAGCGGCCTTTCATCATATTGTTTAATGGCAACCAACAGCACCCGCAACCCTTCCTCATTCAGCTTGCGCGAAGTTTTGAGTATGGTTTCGCGCATTTTTTCGTCCATAGGGATAATCGCGTCACTCTTAATTTGCAACTCATTATCTTCTCCCGGGTCGAAGGCATAGGTACACAGGTCGAGCACCTCTTCAACCGCGCCTTTACATATCAGCAGGTGCTTATGGTTATTTTCCTCCAAAATAACCGACATGCGCCTGCGCTGAAAATCGAACGGGATCTCGTCTACCTTTTTATAAGCCTCGCCTTCTTTCAGGCAGTCGTGCAGTTCAACATGCTCCAATACGGCTACATCCAGTAAATTTTTTAGCCCGGTTTGGTGATAGCTATTGAGGTAGGCCCATTTCATTACCTCGTTATCCTCAAAACCAAATACATTCAGATGGCGCTCCAAAACAATTTTATCCATGGTGAGCGTGCCGGTTTTATCGGTACACAAAATATCCATAGCACCTATATTCTGGATAGCATTGAGGCGCTTTACCACTACTTTGCGTTTCGACATATTTACCGCGCCTTTGGCAAGGTTGGCGGTTACTATCATAGGCAGCATTTCGGGGGTTAAACCAACGGCTATGGATATGCCGAACAGGAGCGCTTCCAGCCAATCGTGTTTGGTTAGGCCGTTAATTAAAAACACCAGCGGCACCATTACCAGCATAAATTTTATGAGCAGCCAGCTTACGCTGTTTACTCCTTTATCAAAGCTTGTTTCGGCGCGTTTGCCAACCAGTGATTTTGAAAGCGAACCGAAATAGGTATCTGCACCTGTGTTAACCACTATTGCAAGCGCAGTTCCGCTCACTACGTTGGTACCCATAAAACAAACGTTGTCCAGTTCGAGGGGTGAGCGCTCCGTGGCTTTTGGATTGGGCGCTTCGGTTTTTTCAACGGGCAATGCCTCGCCGGTTAAAATGGCCTGGCTAACAAAAAGGTCCTTCGACTGCATAATGCGTACATCGGCAGGTATCATATCGCCTGCTGAAAGCTGTATGATGTCGCCTGGCACCAGTTTTTTTATGTCGATCTCTTGTTTCTCTTCATCCGCGCGCAAAACGGTGGCTGTGGTTTTCACCATCGATTTTAATTTTTCGGCTGCCTGGTTGCTACGGAATTCCTGTACAAAGCGCAGCATGGCGCTCAATATTACCATTGTGCTGATGACCAATACGGTAGTGTAATCCTTATCGGCAGGGATAATGACGTCGGTGATAAGTGATATAATGGACAGCGCCAGTAAAACGCCGATGAAAGGGTTTAAGAAAGCCTCGAAAAACTGGACATACCATTTTGGTGCCTTTTCATGCGCTACCTCGTTCAACCCGTAAATAGTTAAGCGTTCTTTTACCCCGGCTGCCGACAGGCCGTTCTTGTTGCTTTCGAGCATAAAAAAAACTGCTGCCATGTTGCCGGCGGCAGCTTCTTTTATGCGTAAAGCTGAGGCGTTGTCAAATTCAGATGTGTGCTGGCCGTTGGCTTTGCCAATGGACTTTAAAGCGTTGTTTAGTTTTCCTCTTTTAAGCATAGCAGTAAGTGTTAGCCCGCTAACCGGGCAGCTTAAAAGAGTGCGGACCGGTTAATGGGTAATTAATGAGTTTCGGTGTGTTCTACTCGGACCGGTATCCATTTTGATTAGTTTTAATTTTCGGCAAAGAAAGGAAAATAAACAGTGCAATGGTATTGCATTATTTTTTGCAGTTACTGCAAACGCCTTTAACTACAAGGTTCATTTCGGCGGGGGTGAAGTCAGCGGGAAGGGCAACTTCAGGTATTTTACTATTGGGTAGGCAAAAGGTTTCCTTACAACTCAAACAGTAAAAATGTACATGCAGGTCATGGTGTTGGCCGGCATCACAATCTTCGACACAAAGTGCATATTTTGGCGAGCCTGTACCATCATCAATAATATGGATGAGGCCTTTTTCAGAAAAAGTTTTCAAGGTGCGGTATATGGTTATCCTGTCGGCGGGTTCCAGGCTTTTTTCAATATCACTTAAACTAACCGCCGAGTGCTGTTTCAGCAACGAATCAAGTACCAGCAGCCGCATTGCAGTTGGGTTTATGTTTTTAGCGGTCAGCTTTTGTTCAGTGTTATTGTTCATCGGGCGCAAATTTAAGTGTTTATCATGAAGCTAACATGATGAATATCGAAAATTAAAACGAGGCAGGATAAACGACTATGTTTTTAGTTATAATGCCTTTTTCATCACAAATAATTGAAAAAGCATCATTTTTTTAATTTTTATAATGATTCGGTCTTTTTTTGGTTTTTTTCGATAAAATAAAGCAATTTTTGGTCGTTTTATTAACGATTATTCGATTTTTTGGCCGATTTTTTGCTTAAAATAGATGGTTTTTAGGTGAATTTTGGTTAAATTTTCGTTAAAAAAAGTTAAAAAATTGTAATTCTAACTTCATAGATCATATATTTGTGTTATTGTTATTATCGGTCTAACAAGCTTGTTCTTTATGATATAATAATGAGGTCAGTTAAAATGAAAAAAGAGACAGCTGGAATGCTCTCTCTTTTTTTTTGCCCAAAATTTACCCGGCCCGGTCAAATAGTTGTAATGTTGCATGGCAACCTGTCGCGCTCCGTTTACCCACCCCGACTCCGCTTCGCTCGTCGACCCTCCCTTTGCTGCGCACAAGGAGGGTAAAAATTATTCCTTAACTTGATGAAATTGATCCAAGAAGGGAATTATAAGAGACAAGAAAAGTAAACAAGATTTTATCCCAATACTTCTTCAAGCACACCTTGCGAACGGATGTTCCCAAAACTTTCAATGTGCAAAGCATAATATTCCAGTAATTTATTGAGCAGGTAGCGGCGGTCGTCGTTATTTAATTTAAGCTGGGGGCAATCCTCAAAGCTGCATTGCAACAGCTTATAAAAATTGTGGGTATGCGGTGCCGACAGGTATGAAAAAGTTTCGGGCTTATGGCGTAAGAAAGCGCCGTTCTTCATATCGAAATAGCCGGCATCCGCGGCAAAAGTAGTATCGGGATAAAACCCGAGGTAACGTGTAAGCTGAACTAAAAACAGCAAATGGAAATTTGCCAGGCCCTCGGTTTGATGGTCGAGCCATTCTATCGAACTAAAAACAAATTCGAACAAACTCTCATCCGCGCCTTGTTGCCTTACGGCTTTATACAATACTTCGTTCAGGAAAATAGCGATACAGCTTTTTATTACATCATAAGGGATGGATAACAATACCGGCGAATTCTTCAGTTCGGCTATGCGCTGTATGCTGTTGGTTCCTTTATGATACACTACCACATCCAGCAAATGCAAGGGCTGCAACATATTTTGGGTGATCTTTGCCCTTGGTTTTTTTACACCGTTAATGATATAGGATTGCAGGCCAAATTTTTCGGTAAAAAGCTGGACGATGACGCTGCTCTCGCCGTAATCGGTGGTTTTGAATACAATGGCGCGGGTTTTATGCAGCATGATCAGCCCCTTTTAATTCGGTTAACAGCAAAGCAGCTTATTTCAGCCGCTCAACTATTGCTTCAGCGGTCAGTTTATCCTGTAAACCGCTGTGCATATCCTTTAAGCTTAATAGCCCACTTTGCATTTCATCACTGCCGATAACTATGGTATACGGGATCTGCTTGTTATTAGCATATTCCAATTGCTTTTTGATCTTGGCGCCGGCGGGGTAAAGTTCGGCGTTGATATTGCTGCGGCGCAGGCTGTGTAACAATGGCAGGGCATATTTTTCGCCTTCGGCATCGAAACAGCAGATGAGCACTTTAGTTGTTTGGTTGGTTTCGGTTGGGAAGAGGTTTAGCTCATCCATTACATCATATATCCTGTCGGCACCAAAGGAAATCCCCACGCCGGTAAGATCTTTTAAACCGAACATACCTGTCAGGTCGTCATACCTGCCGCCACCGCCTATGCTGCCCATAGCCACCTCGTTGGTTTTCACTTCGAATATAGCGCCGGTGTAATAGTTCAACCCGCGCGCAAGGGTAATGTCGAGTTGCAAGTCGGCGGTTTGCAGCGGACAATTGGCGATATAATTAAATACAGTTTCAATTTCCTCGCAACCTTTCAGCCCTGTTGTTGATGTGCTTAAAGCTTTACGCAAACTTTGCAGCTTTTCTTCATTCGAGCCTTCGAGCAAAATAACCGGTTTCAGTTTTTCAATATCCTCGGTGGTAAAACCCTTTTCCAAAAGCTCTTTGGTCACACCATCCAATCCAATTTTATCCAGTTTATCGATGGCTACGGTAAGGTCGATGATATTATCGGCTTTGCCTATTATTTCGGCTATGCCCGATAGTATTTTGCGGTTATTAATTTTTATGGTGAAGTCCTTTAAACCAAGTTTGGTGAGCGCTTCGTCGTATATCATCACAAATTCCGCCTCGTTCAATAACGATGCTGAGCCAACTACATCGGCATCGCACTGGTAGAACTCCCGGTAGCGACCACGCTGCGGCCGGTCAGCACGCCAAACGGGCTGCACCTGGAAACGTTTGAACGGGAAAGTGATCTCATTCTGGTGCATCACCACGTAACGGGCGAAGGGCACGGTGAGGTCGTAGCGAAGGGCTTTTTCGGAGATTTCGGAAGTGATGAGATTAGTTATAGCAATATGGTCATTCCCTTTTTTTTGCTCGATAAGTGAGAGCCATTTAGATCCCTCTTTTAATAAAGTTGGGGTAACACTCAATTTTGGAGACTCTGTCCCTTCTGATCTAGCCTCTAAATCGTAATTGCCAAAATAGAAGCCGCTATTCAATATCTTAAATATCAACTTGTCCCCCTCATCTCCGTATTTACCCATCAGCGTACTCAGGTTTTCCATAGCCGGGGTTTCTATCTGCTGGTAGCCGTATTTGCGGAAAACGCCCTTTATGGTATCGAAAATTAAGTTACGCCGCACCATTTCGGTGGGTGAAAAATCGCGGGTGCCTTTGGGTACTGATGGTTTGATGGATGCCATGCGGCAAATGTACAAAAATAGCCGTTTATAGCCATTTGTTTATGTTTGTGTAAAATGACAATGATATTGAAACTTTACCGCCCGGTTTCCGTATTAACATGCTTACCCTTACCTGGAATATTATATTGAACTAATTAGGTACTTTTATCACAATGCACTACATCATTGCCGAAACACCACGCCTTATTATCCGCGAATTTTTGCTGCGCGAAGAAGAAACTTATCTGGATCATTTTACCGACGACGAAGTTTGCCAGTTTATCCCCAAACGCACCCGAGAAGAAAGGGTGAATATATTTCTTTCGGCGCTGGTAAATTACATTTCAAATAAACAGCTGGGCATCTGGGGTATTTTTGATAAAGCCACCGGCGATTTTGTAGGCAGCTGCCTGCTGCGCTATTTTAACAGCGAAATGGATAAAATAGAGCTGGGTTATAGCCTCGAAAAGAAATACTGGGGCAAAGGCGTCGCCAGCGAAATGGCTAAGGCAATAGTATCCTACGCGTTTGAGCACAATGCAGCAGCCGAAGTAGTAGCGGTTACCGACGTGGCAAATATAAGCTCGCAACGTGTACTTGAAAAAGCCGGGCTGATACGCGTGGAAAATATTGTAAGGGATGGAGAGGAGTTAGCGTACTTTAAAAAGATAGGGTGATCTTATTTCAATTTCTTTATAATATCCTCACACCCTACATTTATCATTTCAAAAACCGGCTGAAACTGGCTGTCGTCATAATATGGGTCGGGGACTTCTTTATCGCCTAACAGCAGTTTTACTTTAGCAGCGGCCTGTTCATTTGGCGTCATGGCCAGCACATCGGCATAGTTACTTTTATCCATCACAAAAATAAGGTCGAACTCATCAAAGTCGCTTTTTCTGAATTTGCGGCATATTTGTTTGCTGATGTCGATGCCGTTATCCTTTGCCGCCCGTACCGAGCGCCTATCAGGTCCTTCGCCCACGTGCCAGCCGCCTGTACCTGCTGAATCTACTTGCCAGTCCAGACTATGCTTATTGGCCAGATGCTGCATTACACCCTCCGCCAGCGGCGAGCGGCATATATTGCCGAGGCATACCATTAGTATTTTCATTTTTATAGCGGTAAAAGGCGAAAGGACAAAGGTTAAAGGTATTAGCGGGCAATATCAACCCTTCACCTTTATCCTTTTACCTTTCGCCTAAAATTGTTAACCAAACAGTTGATTCAAAACCCCGGCTAACCTTACGCCGGCTTTTAACAATTGGCGGTTAAGGGTATCGATATGGCTAAAATCATATTTGTAATTTAAGGTGTCGCCGGGTTTTATATCGGTATAAAGCACTTCGGCGATCTGATTCGATTCATACAGCCATTTGCTTATTGGCGCGCTTTGCCATTCGGCGCGTTGGGCCGCAGTGGTGTGGTTAATGGCATTGGCATATTCGGTATAGCTTAGCTGCTGAAAATCTATCATTTGCGAATCCCAAACCGAGTGCAGGTTGGTGGGTTTATCGAACCAGTTCACTTTAAAATCGTTACCGCCTTTATCATCGGCATGGGCAACGTGCATGGGCTGGTGTACATCCTCAACAATATGTATCAGCATGCGCAGGTACAGTAATTTATTGGGCGATGAAATATTCTTCTTTTTTAATTCACCTATCAAAAAGTTCAGCTTGGTATAGGCATCAACATTGGTATCCTGGTTTAAAAAATCAACCAGTTCGGGGTAGGTGTAGGCCTTATTCAGGTCGACATAATGCCATGGCGATAAATAGCTGTACGCAGGGTCGGATTTTATAAAATCGGCCCAATTGCTGGCCATCGCTATGGATTCATTGCCCAAAATAGCCTTTACCGCGGCTTTGGCTTTTGGCGTTAAATAACTCTCGGCAATTTGCCCGCAAATGCGGTGACCGTTAGTGCCCCAGGCCATTGCCTGCAGCGGGGCATAAAAAATGGCAATGCCCAATACCAGTTTCTTTAAAAAGTTTGTTTTCATGGTGATCACAGGGGTTTTATATGACAGGTAGTGCGTTTTATTAAGTGCGCGTTTATGGGTATAACGCCCGATGTACTTGAAAGTTGAATAGTAGAATCCGCTATCTTATTTATCTTAAATACTTCCTCGTAAACACCTATGCGGAAGCAATTGGCTTTATCTTTTATGGAATAATCAGCATTGCAGAACTGGCCTTTTAGAAACAGGGTATCATTACGCTTGCCATAATTGCCGCGGGTATATTCCACCCAATGGCCGGTTTTCATGCAGCTGTCGGCCCCATAATTTACCTTGCTGAAGGTTTTTATCGATACAAAGAACGAGTCGCAGCTAAACCTGAAATGATACAGCGAATAGGTAAGCAACTGTTTTTGCATTGGCACCGGATCCTGCTGCCACTCGCCCTGCAGTGCTGCCTCCCCCGGCTTTTGCGTATCGGGGTTCATCCAACAAGAGTTGAAAGTTAAAAGTAGAAAGCTGAAAGTTAAAAGCTGAAAAAAATATTTTCGCATAGTGCAATCAAAAGTCCCTCTCCTTTGGAGAGGGATTTAGGGTGAGGTCTATTTAAGCGACCCTATCATATCTTCCGGCTTAACCCATTGGTCGAACTCTTCATTGGTCAATAGCTCCAATAGCAAAGCCGATTCGCGCAGCGACAGGTTTTCCTTCAAAGCTTTTTTGGCAATTTTGGCCGCATTTTCGTAACCTATGTGCGGGTTCAGCGCTGTTACCAGCATTAATGAATTTTCAAGATGCTTTTTAATACCGTCGTAATTTGGTTCGATGCCCTTGGCGCAATGGTCGGTGAACGATACACAGGCATCGCCTATCAGCCTTGCCGACTGCAAAAAGTTAGCTGCCATCACCGGTTTAAATACGTTCAGTTCATAGTGACCCATTGAACCACCTACCGATATAGCTACATCATTCCCCATAACCTGCGCGGCAACCATGGTAACGGCCTCGTTTTGGGTTGGATTAACTTTACCCGGCATAATGGATGACCCCGGCTCATTGTCGGGGATATGTATCTCGCCAATACCCGAGCGCGGGCCCGAGGCCAGCATGCGGATGTCGTTGGCTATCTTCATTAATGAAACGGCAATCTGCTTCAAAGCGCCGTGGCTTTCCACAATAGCGTCGTGTGCGGCTAAGGCCTCGAATTTATTTTCGGCGGTGCGGAATGGCAGGCCGGTAAATTTGGCAATGTATTCGGCCACCTTAACATCATAACCTTTTGGGGTGTTGATGCCGGTACCTACGGCGGTGCCGCCTAATGCCAGTTCAGATAAATGATCTAACGTATTACGCAAAGCTTTTAAGCCATGATCGAGCTGCGAAACATAGCCCGAAAATTCCTGGCCTAATGTAAGCGGCGTAGCATCCATTAAATGGGTACGGCCAATTTTTACCACGTTTTTAAACGCTTCCGACTTTGCCTTCAACGCGTCACGCAGTTTTTCAACGCCGGGTATGGTTACATCGATCACCATTTTATAGGCGGCAATGTGCATGGCGGTGGGGTAGGTGTCGTTTGATGATTGCGATTTGTTCACATCATCATTGGCATGGATAAAGTTTTTTCCTTCGCCTAATTTATGCCCCTGTATTACGTGCGAACGGTTGGAAACTACTTCGTTCACATTCATGTTTGATTGCGTGCCCGAGCCTGTTTGCCATATCACCAATGGAAATTCGCCTGCTAATCCGCCTGCTAAAATTTCGTCGCAAACCTGTGCTATCAGGTCGCGTTTATCGGCTGCTAATACGCCCAGGTCTGTATTGGTGTAGGCGGCGGCTTTTTTAAGGTAAGCAAAGGCGGCGATGATCTCCTTTGGCATGGATGCCTCGGGGCCTATTTTAAAGTTATTGCGCGAGCGCTCGGTTTGCGCGCCCCAGTATTTATCGGCAGGTACCTGTACCTCGCCCATGGTATCATGTTCGGTTCTGAAACTCATCAGTATTAAATTTTTGCAGGGGCAAAGTTAGGGTTTTATATGGTTGATTTGAATGGGAAAGGGTAATCTTTTTGGTACAAAATAGTTGACTAAGCTGGAAGCTTAAACCATGCCGCACCACGAGTTATGCTGGTTAAACTCGCGGCAGCAGAAACTATCATTTCACCTCGTCCATCGTCATCACCCTGTAAGTTACGCCAAGCCTTTGGGCGTTTTGTTCAACAGTTTGGTCAAACCCAGCTTTTTTGCGGCGTTCGTTTACTGCCGCAGCGTCTTTTATTGGCCACACAAAGCATTCGTGTTTGCCACTTTTAAGGCCGTTGCAATTTACCTGTGAGCCATAAACCTGTTCGTGCCCCTGGTACATCAGGTCGCGGTCGAGCATCATGGCGTACAGGTAAAATGGTAATTCTTTATCCTCAGCAGCCTTTTTCATTATAGGCATATACTGATGAATTTTCTTTGAATGTTGAATGATATACCAGGCCGATTCGTTGGCAGGCGTATCAACCAATGTTTTGCCCGGATAGCCATATTTATGAAAAACGCCTTCGATAAATATTAAGTTAAGTGAATCAAGCTGACCCTGCAGCGCCGAATAATGGTTCATCGCCTGCCATGTTTTAAGCGATAATTTTTTCGCTATGGAATCACCTTTTCCTGGAGTCATGAATAACGACAATGTATCCCGGTACTTTTGGTCGAGCAGCATTACACTGTCCAATTGTTTTTTTAAAACTGTGTTGATCTTATGCTGTCCAAAAGCGCTTATTGAAACAAGCATTAGTATAATAACTGTAACTCTTTTCATCATCAGCAATTTACTTAAAACCTTAAAAAGTGCATAACATTTGCCAAATGTTCAAAACTTTAATTTATTGCGCAGGTATAATTTTTAACTTTTGCGTTTCGTTAAAGTGAAAGAATTTTACGTATGGCCATATTGTATAAGAACGTTCTCCCTGCTACCATTTTCCTGCTTTTATTAGCTTCATGTTCGCAAAGTCAAAATAAAAAAGTTTCCTCAACTCCTGATCTGGGAAAACCTTTCAACGCTGCCCAATATTTAAAATATGACCCAAAAAAAGGCGATAAAAAGATAGATGCTTTTATGAAGCACCTGCACCAGGTAGCCAACTTTAACGGGGATGTGCTGGTAGCCAAGCATGGCAAAATAATATACGAGAACGCTTTTGGCTGGGCCAATTACCCACACATGGATAGCCTTACGGTCAACTCCAAATTCCAGCTGGCATCGGTTACCAAAACCATAACCTCAACCGCTATTTTGCAGTTGATGGAACGCGGCAAATTGAAGCTTAACCAGGATGTGCGCGATTTCTTTCCCAATTTCCCATACCCCGGCATTACTATTCGGTTGCTGCTCACGCACCGCTCGGGCATGATGAACTACGTTTATTTTGTTGACGATATTTATCGCGCACAGCATATAAATCAAAAGAAGGGCATCACTAACCAGCAAACTATGGACATGATCGCCCAGTACAAGCCCAACCCTTTCAACAAGCCCGATAAACGTTTTTTGTACAACAACTCCAACTTTATGGTGCTGGGTTCGATAATTGAAAAAGTTACCGGCGAAAATTACGCACAATATGTAAAGGATAATATTTTTACCCCGGCAGGCATGGCCAATACTGCCGCCTACTCAAAAGCGGTGTATGATAAAATACCTACCAACGTTTTGGGTCACGACCGCAACAGCTGGAAGTACTCCGTAGCCCCGAACTTTTTAGATGGCCCATTAGGCGCATACGGCGTTTATAGCACCGTTGGCGATATGTTCCTTTTTGATCGCGCTTTAAGGGCTGGTCGCCTGCTTAAACCCGCTACCCAGGATTCGGCCTATACCGACCGCAACCCTATGCTGCGTGGGCACTTTAATTATGGATATGGCTGGCGCTTGTTCGAGGCGCCGGGCCAGAAAGTAGTTTACCACACCGGCTGGTGGCACGGGTTCAGGCACATTTACCTGCGCGATATGAAGAATGACGTAACCATTGTACTGCTCGGCAATATGGTTAACGGTAGCCTGCTGCATTTGGACGACCTGTTCAAAATGACCGGCATGCCTATAGTGCGTAAAAGCGCCTACACGGGTAACGGCGAGACTGAAGAGGATCAGTAGGGCTATTTAACGATTGTAATATTTCTGATTTGGTAAAACTAAATTAACCAAATCGACTTAATTTAGTTGAACGTTTAGCGTGGATAGACTTGATCATTCAACTTACAAATTAATCAAACAATATGTTCGATAAACTGATGGAAGCCCAGCAAAAGGCTGGCGAAGTTAAAAAACGCCTCGACGCCATAAGCGTTAGCGGCAGCGCCGAAGGCGGTAAAATTACCGTGAGCGCCAACGGCAACAAAGTGATCCGATCCATAACCATTGATGACGACTTTTTTAAACAGGCCGATAAAGAGGAACTGGAAGAATTATTGATAGTAGCCCTTAATAAAGCCCTTGAACAAGCCGATAATGTGAGCCAAAGCGAAATGGCCGCCATGACGCAGCAAATGTTTGGCGGATTAGGCAACTTGTTTGGCAAATAAATCGTTCGGACAATAAACATTAAAAACATATGAAAACTACCTATTACGGCCAATCCTGCTTTTCGATCGAAACGGGCGGCAAAACTTTACTTTTTGATCCGTTTATTACACACAATTCGCTGGCTAAGCATATTGATGTAAATAGCCTGAAGCCTGACTATATACTTGTTTCGCATGGCCATGGCGACCACACCGCCGACTTATTAACCATACAAAAAAACAGTGGCGCCACTGTTATCTGCATTGCCGAAATTGCCTCGTGGCTGGGTAACCAGGGAATTGAAGCGCATGGTATGAACATTGGCGGCGGTTTTAATTTTGAGTTTGGTCGTGTTAAAATGGTTACCGCCATACATTCCAGCTCGATGCCCGATGGCTCATACGGCGGCAACCCGGCAGGCTTTATTGTTTATAGCGAGGGAAAGGCTATTTATTTTGCAGGCGATACCGCCCTTACCTATGATATGAAATTACTGGCCGATGAAAACCTGGATTGGGCCTTTTTGCCTATTGGCGATAATTACACCATGGGCGCCGATGATGCCATAAAAGCCTGCGACTTTATCAACTGTAAAAATGTGATAGGCATGCATTACGACAGTTTCCCGGTAATTAAGATAGATAAACAGGAAGTGATGGAGAAGTTTGTAAAGGCCGGTTTAAACTTGAAACTCCCGGCAATAGGCGAAAGTCTGTCGCTTTAAATGGCAATAGACGCAAGTGTTGCGTCTCGACGGAAATTAAAAAGCCCTCCTGGATTCCAGGAGGGCTTTTTGTATGATACTACATTTTCGTAGTATCTTTCTTCATCTTCATTTTCATCTTCGTCGTATCCGTTTTCACTTTCATTTTTTTCTTTTTTATCTTAGTTGTAGTATCTGTTTTAATAGTACTACCCGTTATCGGCGCAGCGGAACAAACTGTTCCAAACGATATCGCTGCTAAAGCGACAATACAACATAACTTTTTCATAGTGTTAATTTTTTTAGTTTTTAATAGTGCGTTTGTACTATAACAAAAAAATTAACCTAATATTGTTTTATTTAATTTCAAATTAAATAACAGTGCCGTGTGGTATAACCGCGCGCTTTTTAACCACCACTATACCATCCTGAACGGTGTGTGTGCCGTAATCACCATCCTCAAGCTTGGTGCCGCAATTAATTTTTACGTCGTTACCTATGTATGTATTTTTGTCGATAATAGCATTTTTAATATAACACCTGTCGCCTATACCCATAATTGGCGAGTTGGCCGCATTGGCTTCCTCAATTTGTTCAAGCGTTTGGTAGTTATCACTGCCCATTACGTAGCAATTTTCAATAGTGGTTCCCACACCTATGCGGGTACGTATGCCAATTATCGACCGTGTAATGTGGCTGGCACTGATGATACAACCATCGGCAATTATAGCCTTGTTTACATGCGTACCGCTCATTTTTGATGGGGGCAGCATACGCGCCCGGGTAAATATGTAATTTTTATCGAACAGGTTGAATTGCGGTATATCGTCGGTTAAACCAATGTTGGCGTCAAAGAATGAGGGTATAGTACCAATATCGGTCCAATAACCTTCGTATTGATAGCTTAATACTTTATGGTTGCCAATTGAATCGGGGATGATCTCCTTACCAAAGTCGGTACGTTCGTTTCCATCCAACAGCTCGTACAACATGGAGCGGTTAAAAATGTATATCCCCATTGATGCCAGGTAAAACCTGCCCTGCGCGGCCATTTCATCGCTCACCTCTGATTTCCAGCTTTCAAAATTGGTTTTGGGTTTTTCAATAAACGAGGTAACCAGATTGTCATGGTCGGTCTTTAATATACCAAAGCCGGGTACATCATTAGCGTGTACGGGTATGGTAGCTATTGATATTTCGGCCTCGGCCTTAATATGATTGTCTATCATCTGCTCAAAGTCCATCTGGTATAGCTGGTCGCCCGAAAGAATGAGTACATAATCAAATTCATGCACAGCCAAATGGTGTAAACTCTGGCGAACTGCATCGGCAGTACCCTGGTACCAGTGCCCGCTGGTGGGGGTTTGTTCGGCTGCCAATATATCAACAAAAGCCTCGCTGAAACTACTGAAATGATAGGTGTTTTTAATATGCTTGTTTAACGAAGCCGAATTAAACTGCGTTAACACGTAAATACGCGTTATACCCGAATGAAGGCAGTTGGATATGGGTATATCAACCAAACGGTATTTACCAGCAATAGGTACTGCGGGTTTTGAACGAGTAGCAGTAAGCGGGGATAAGCGGCTGCCCTGGCCACCGCCAAGCACAATGCATATTACTTTTGATGTCATATTGTAGGATTTAAACTTTCATATAAGTGGATATACTCTTTAGCCGAACGATCCCATGAGAAATCGAGCGCCATCATTCGTTTACGTAATAGCTGCAGGTGCGGAACATTACCGTATAATGCTATAGCCCGGCTTATTGAATGACAAATATCATCAACATTTACATTGCTAAAGCGTATGCCATAACCACCCTCATCGCCAAAATCAATTACCGTATCTTTCAGTCCGCCGGTGCTGCGTACCATAGGCACGGTGCCATAACGCAGGGCATATAACTGGTTCAACCCGCAAGGCTCAACCCGAGATGGCATCAGTAAGAAATCGGCCCCGGCATATACCACGTGGGCAAGGGCTTCGTCATAGCCGATAAATACATTGTACTGTTCGGGGTGTACCTCTTTTAGCACTTTTAACTGCAGCTCCATGCCTACATCACCCGCACCTAATACCAGGAAGTTTACTTCGCCCTTATGTTCGCTTATGCTGCGCATAAATGCGGCTGGCAGCATATCGGCACCTTTTTCAAGTACCAGGCGGCCTATAAAGGCTATCAAAGGTTTATCGGGCGATAAATTAAACCTTGCACATAGTTCTTCTTTATTTTTTTGTTTGCCTTCTTCCAATTTCGCCGGGGTAAACTTTGCCGGTATCATGGGGTCGGTTTTGGGGTTCCAAACCTCGGTATCAATGCCGTTAATAATACCCGAGCCCTTCTCCTTCTCTAAATAAAATAAATATTCAAGGCCATTTGAGTTGATGGTAAGCTCTTCCAAATAACTTGGCGATACGGTGGTATACTTCCAGCAGCATTTTACAGCGGCAGCCAGCGGGTTTATCATTCCGGCCCAATCAAGCAGGCCTGATTTACTCATATCAATTTCGGGCAGGTACGATACCTTGTCCCAGCCCAGCACCCCGTGATATTGCCCGTTATGTATGGTAAATACGGTAGGCGTACCGGCAAGGCGGGTATAAAGCTTTGAGTAATACAGTAAAAAGGGTACCAGCCCCACATGGTGATCGTGGCAATGGATAATATCGGGGCTTTGCTGCGAATAGCTTATCCAATCCAAAAAAGCGATCTGGAAGGCGATGAATTGTTCGCGTTCATCGGGGTACATGTACACTTCTTCGCGGTCTAACAAACCGGGGATCTTTATCAGGTATAGCTCAAATCCCAAAATATTATCGCGCTCTTTTAAAACCTCGAAATAAAGGCGGCGTGTACCCATCAGGGTCGAGGCCTGGAAAACGGTATCAAAAGTATGTTCGCGGGTAAATTTACGGTCGTAAAAAGGCAAAACTACGGCGGCATCCATGCCCAATTTGTTCTGGTATTTTGGCAAAGCGCCAACCACATCGGCTAGACCGCCAACTTTGGCAACGGGGTAACATTCGGCGGCGAGGTGATAGATTCTCATTGCATATTATATTGGCTCAATTTAAGCAACAATTGTTTAAATAAATAACCTTGCCTGTTACATTATGTTTAAAAATTTGATTTTTATTATTTGTTCAGTTGTTTAGGTAGTTCATTTATAAAATGTAGCATATAGATAGGTTATATTATCACATTAATAATTTTTTTTGCTTTATTTCGGCGTTATTTAACAAAATAGTAATTCATCTTTAGGCGCGACCGGGCAATAATGCAAGGTTGGTGGATCATGAATTTATTATGATAAGATCCCGTACAATACGGGAACGATGCCAATATTTTAGCATTTGTATTGCTTTATGTGGATCATAGATCCACGAATAATGAGGCCCGGGATGGAACATCTTTTTAAAATATCACTTATCAACGCTTAACTGCTGAATTTCTTTGTCGGATAATATTTTGGGATTTGAGCTATACCTGATAAAGATCCCCGGTTTGTTAGACCGCGAAGAAGTGTACATG
>Ga0207019_1053_pt1 | contig 28549 bp, 24 predicted proteins | sample Alteio_BWMinCont_50_FD_153483 | JGI IMG/M metagenome (GOLD analysis project Ga0207019, IMG submission 153483) | Enriched cells from forest soil in Barre Woods Harvard Forest LTER site, Petersham, Massachusetts, United States -... | ecosystem: Environmental > Terrestrial > Soil > Temperate forest >...
CTTCGATGGGAACGATTGGTGGAGACTTCTTGCGGAGGCGCATCAGCACCAGGTTAACCGCCAGCCTGTGCAACCAGGTGGAGAAGGCCGATTCGCCGCGAAACGTGTGGATTTTACGTAGCAAGAGCAAAAAAGCTTCTTGCGTCAGATCTTCTGCATCGGCGGTGTTTCCTACCATGCGCAGGCACAGCCCATAAACGCGCCTGCTATGTAACCGGTAGAGGTATTCAAATACCGACCGATCACCGTTGCGGGCTCGCCGGATAGCCTCCGCCTCGCTCAGCTTTTCGCTGGCGATAGTAGCGACTGGCGGCGCAGCCTTCTTCGAGATGCATTCCGTGCTGGGACGCGCATCCCGGTTTAGGCTCCGCCGCTTCTCTACAGTGGGCCTTGACAGTGATGCAACCACTATTTTTCTGAATGTAGTAATTGCAGTGACTGGCATGACTTCTGTCCTTAGCGACCCGCAGTGCGGACTTGGATGGATGTTTTGTTTTCACTGACCTGCGATGCAGGCGGGTTCTGTGGCGCCATTTTTTGGCGGGCTTCCTTGCTTCCCATGTGCTTTTGTTTGGGCGTCGCGTAGCTAAACGTCAGCCCTAGCTCCGGCGCCTCGAACGTCTCGACGTTCTGCACATCTGCGATGTCCACGAGGTTCAATTGCGCGTGGCCTGAAACAACTTTTTCGTCAGCTGCAGAGGCCAGGATGATGGCATTGCCTGCCTTACCATGGATATGAAGTGTGTATGGAGAGCTTGCGGATGCCATAGTAAAAGTGTAATCTCCTGCCGGCAGTGTGGCGCCTCCCCAATGAGTCTCAAATGGCAGCGTGAACTGGCCTTGGTACACAGTCTGCGCCTTCCCGCTAGCCGCCAAAGCGCCCAGTGCAAGAGCAGCCACGCTAAACTTCTTAAGTAATTTCAAACGTCGAGCCCAGATCATTTCCAATCTCCTTGTTCGATTCGGTTTTGAACTGCAAGACATTTCATTGTCTTCAGCGTGTAAGACCACGCGTGCTCGCTGATAATTCCCCGGTCCAGCACGGTTTAGGAGGAGGGAATAAAATTGTGAGTATTTCGGTCGCCAAGTTATGACCGTTTTTCTCAGAGCACCTGCGGAGCGAAGGAACTGATGGCGAGGTCTCTATCCGTCCTTGCCGCGCATCAAGCGTTCCAGTCCCATCAATTCATGGCCGAAAGCGAATAAGCGAGGTTTGCCGCATCGCCAAAATAATGACTGCGGATCTGCAATTTCCGCCTACTCCCGCGCACTCATGCGTTCACATCTACGATTCGGCGTGAAGTTGGCATCGGAGCTTCGTTCATAAGAGTTGTCAGAACTTGACGAAGGCGGCCGCGCGCCCGCGATAAGCTCGACATCACGGTGCCAATAGGCATGCCGGTGATATCTGCAATCTCTTTGTAGGACATTCCCTCGAGTTCGCGCAGAATGAGAACTTCACGGGAATTCGACGGGAGCATCTCCAGCGCTTTTCGTACCAGAGTGTCGCTGTCGTTTTGGAGGACAATTTCTTCTGGATTGGGAGAGTGAGAATCAGGCGGGAAAACATTCTCGTCAAATTCGGCGGCGTCTTGCAGTGGCCGGTTCGCATGCAGCCAGGTGTAGCAAGTATTCCGGACAATTTTCAGGAGCCACGCACGCGCATCGCCGCCGCGGAAACCGGGAAAGAATCGGAAGGCGCGTAAGTATGCTTCCTGGGCGACGTCCTGGGCGTCCTGCTCATTGCGCATCAGCCAGCGCGCGAGGTTGTAGGCGGCGTCAAGATGCGGTAAGACAGCCTGTTCAAAATTCGGAAGCTGGCTGTGCTCGAACACTGGAAACTCCATGCGACGGAAAACGTCCTAGCACTTCGCTTGACGGAATCATTATGGTTCGCCCTAGCGATCCGTTCAATGGACGTGCGGTTCTTTTCCGCGGGAATAGGGGTCCCCTGGTAAGTCCACTCTACAAAAGACTTATGGGAAGATGTCCCCGTTCGGCTCCCCGCGGACTCTTCCAGGTGATACACTCAGTTTCGCGGGGCATTCACCTTTCCATGCAAGAAGACCTTCACCGCCGCGTGCGGCTCCATTTTGGGGTTTTCGAGCTTGATCTCCGGGCTGGCGAATTGCGCAAGCACGGACTACGAATTCGCATTCAGGAGCAGCCCTTCCAAGTCCTGGCCTTGCTGCTTGAGCACCCCGGCGATGTCGTAACTCGTGAAGAACTTCAGAAAAAGCTCTGGCCCGCGGACACCTTCGTGGATTTCGACCACGGTCTCAACAAAGCGATCAGCAAAATCCGCGAGGCCCTCAGCGACTCCGCCGAGGGTCCCCGTTTTGTGGAAACCGTTGCTCGTCGCGGCTACCGCTTCCTCGCCGAGGTTAAGGTTGTTGATACAGTTCCAGCGCACAGCCCGGAACTCGCCACTCTTCCTCATCCCCCGGCAGAAGCTGGTGATCGCGGGGACTTAGCTGACAAACCCGCAATTGCCAAGCATTTTCTGCCGTCACTTGCATGGAAGATATCGGCCTTCGTGCTCCTTTTACTGGTGGTTTCTCTCTCCGCCTGGAAGCTTCCTTCCTGGAACCGCCCGTCACTTGTGATTCGCTCGTTGGCTGTCCTACCGCTCGAAAGCCTCTCGAACGATGCGTCTCAGGATTACTTCGCTGATGGAATGACCGACGAGTTGATTTCGGACCTCGGCCAGATCAGTGCGTTGCGCGTGATCTCGCGGACCTCAGTGATGGTTTATAAACACGCGCGCAAGCCGCTGCCGCAGATCGCTCGCGAACTAAATGTCGAGGCCGTGGTGGAAGGCACCGTGCTCCGTTCCGGCGACAGGGTCCGCATCACGGCGCAATTGATCGACGCCTCTTCGGACAAGCACTTATGGTCCCAAAGCTACGAGGGAGAAGTACGGGATACCTTGGGGCTCCAGAACCAGGTGGCCAGAGCCATCGCAGATCAGATTCGAATCAACGTGAATCCACAAGAACAAGCCGCCCTGAAAAACGTCAAGGTCGTTAATCCCCAAGCGTACGAGTCCTTTCTCAAAGGACGCTACTTCTGGAACAAACGAACGGCCGATGGTTTGAAAGCCGCTCTGGCTTATTTCAATCAGGCCACCGATGAGGACCCGAAATATGCCCAAGCCTATTCTGGCTTAGCCGACACTTATTCTTTGCTGGGAGACTGGCAGTATGCAGTGATGACTCCCAAGGAAGCACTCCCAAAAGCAAAGGCCGCAGCGATCAAAGCTCTGGAATTGGACAGCACGCTCGGCGAAGCCCACAACTCGCTTGCATTTTGCTTGGATGGTTTCGACTGGGATTTTGACTCTGCCGGGAAAGAATTCCGGCGGGCTATTGAACTGAACCCGAGCTACGCTACAGCTCACCATTGGTATGCTTGGCATTTGAGTCTGCTTGGCAGGTATGACGAAGCGATTGTGGAAATGAGAAAAGCGGAGAACTTGGATCCGTTATCTCTCATCATTAACGCCGATTTGGCGGAGCTCCTTGTTCTTGCGCATTCTTATGAAGAATCGATCCGACAGAGCCGCAAGACGATCGAAATGGATCCCAATTTTGCTCTCGCACACAATCAACTCGCCCAGGCTTACCTCCAAACACAAATGCATGTTGAAGCGATTGCAGAACTACAAAAAGCAGTCCAGCTTTCTGGGGGTAGCCCGACAGCCGTAGCCAATCTCGCTCGCGCGTATGTTGCATCCGGCAAGAGGAGCGAAGCGGTAAAACTATTGAACGATCTGAAGAACCGTTCCAGTCCGGTTTCTTCGCATGCTTCGGAGATTGCCGTGATCTATGCGGCTCTCGGTGATACGGATCAAGCCATGAATTGGCTCGAAAAAGGTTACGAAGAACGCTTTAATCCGGGAGTTCTCTTGCGGCCGGGCTTCGATCCTCTCCGCTCGGATCCTCGCTTCCAAGACCTTGTGCGCCGCATCGGCCTCCCGCGTTGAACCAGGAAAGTTGACGATGTGAACGGAGAAGAACAGGCGCGCTGACGACGCATTGCCCCTCCGCCACCAAGGCACATTGCTCTTCCGTGAGCTTGCGTGCACCCGCTAATCCACAACAATCTGGCCTTTCATCCCTTTGTGGCCAAGACCGCAAGTATGACAGCACCTAAACGTATAGGTACCTGGCGTTTGGGCTAAGAAGGCGATCGTGGTCGTTTCGCCCTTCTTGAGCTGCCAACAGTCCTGTGCCGAACTGAAAATTAGTCCAGCGGTGTCCTTCGGCATAGCGCCATCGGGAACAGTCTCAATTTTGAAACCGTGATCGTGGTCGGTGGCTGTGATCTTGAGTTGAACTTTGGTGCCGGCCTTCACATGAACTGGTGAGATCGAGTACTCATACTTTTTTGCCGTAATTTCGATGACCTGTATATCTTGTTTTTGCGCCCGAACTGACCTTGACAGCGAGAGAAACATACTTAGTGTCAGGAGTGACGCGCTGAGAATGCAGAGGGTGGAACGCTTTGCAATCTTCTTCATTGATCCTCCTCGTTATGCGAATAACTGAATATTGGTATTAATGCAGCAAGCTTCACGACCCAATGCACAAAAATGCCGACTTTACCCTGAAACCGCAAAAGCTGGGCTAGGATGAACACTCTGACTACGAGAGCATCGACCGTTCCGGGGTCGAGACTCAGTGACTCTCGAACTAACGTGCCCATCCTAGTTGGTTGGCATCCAGCATGCCGCCGTAACGTGGAAGTGCGGTAGCTTTCTGTCGTAGTTATACTTCGTTGCTCTTACAAGCTGCGCCGCGCCTCATCTGCTTCCTCTGCCAGACGCATGAGGACGTCCACGATCCCTGTGTTTTTATTTGTAGCTGGGTCGAGGAAGAGCCCATCATCAACGAAGCTGACGACGGAAGCCACTGCGCCCCCCTGTTGAGTGGACGTCGGGCGAATGATTGCAACGGGCCCTAACTTTGGGTTAAGGAAGACGGTCGGTTCGGGCATGATCAGGTTGGTTTGGAAGTCGTCAGCTGGGTTGACACTGGTGCCTTTTGGATTCGGGTCGACTCCGCTATTCAGGTTCGGAAACGAAAGATCACCGTCGGTGATGTTGGTAGCGTTGCCGGCCTTGTCGTGCCACGTCTGGAAGTGCATTATCTCGGATCCGCCTATGCTCAACAGAACCCGCAAGACCTCTAGATTGGTTACCTTCTGAGCCAGCGCAGGGTACAGGCTGCTGCCGCCCTGCTCGATGAATGCGAAGTGGAATCCTGCCGTGTTTGCAATCGCCTGCAGATGGTTGGAGATGTTGCCATTGCTGTCCAAGATCAGATCGCCATCGTTCAACGGGATGGCCGGATGCTGTCCCTTGGCCAGGTCCGGGACGGCGTTCTCGAAAGTTGCTCCGAGGTCGGGGTTGGTTGTCGCGCTGCGGTACCGTGTCCACCAGGAGGTATCTATGGTCAATTGCTTCAAATTGGTAAGCCGCCCTTTTTGCGGAACGCCAGTGACTTGGCTCGGCGGCAAAATCGCAAATTGACTGAGATCGGCCGGTTTCGCGCCTTTCGACTGCAGGTAATTATTCAAAAACGCGTGATGGCTGATCTCGTCGTCGGTGTTGTCAGCGATGTATTGCGGCATGTCGCCGTCGAGCACAAGCAGGCCGGTAATGTAGGCCGGGGCAAGCCCGGTGACAATCTGTTTGCCGTTTTGCAGTAGATCGATCGGAGAGAGCCCTTGGTTGGTGGCTCCGCCGAGTTCCGCGTACTGAATCCACAGATCGGCCTCGACTTGCTCCAGGGCACTCAGGAACGTCAGAACTGCGATGTCGCCCTTTGTGATTGGTGAGTGGTCATTGTCCTCTTTGCCAAAAGCTGCCGAGGTACCCGGCAACAGCGCCGCGCCCATCGTTGCGGCCCCTGCGGCCACCATACTGTTCTTCAAAAATGACCGACGATTCTTGGCTCCACTAAAGACACTTCCCTTTTCTTTCATTACTGCCTCCTTTTGGCAAATCGAGTTCCGAACCATTTGATTGAATTGCGTGTTTCGGTGAGCTGATCTGGACCGGCCCCGCGTTCAAGATGGAACAATCGAACCTCAAATGTTCTCTCTCGATCGACAGGACAGTGGCGAAGCGCATTTAGCTGCAGCGCTACACGAACCCGAGCATCAAAATCACAATGCTCTGATGGCAGTGACCAAACCTGATGCTGGTTTATTCCTCTTGTGAGTAGAGAAAAAATCCATTGGAATATTTTCGCGTGGGGACAGTCTATCTATCAGTGTGGACCAGGTTCCGAACTGGGAGCTGTTTCCGCAGTGCTCGTTTTGTAGAAAATCCATGGTTGATGTTGTTCCAGGCGGGACCGGCTTACCGTCTTGCGATGAGGCGCAAGCTTTTCACCAAATTTACGCATCTAATGACGTTTACCTGCTGAAGCTTTCGACTGAGAACTGGTGAATTCAAGTCGGGGGCGCAGCACGCTGCGCCCCCGCAAAGCAGATCAATCCGCCGCGTTGGCCTGTTTTGCCTTCGCGACGATTGATTCGATGTTTAGCCCTAGCCCCTTCGCCACCCCGATTCCGTACGCCGGATCGGCCTTGTAGAAGTGCTGGATTTGCAGCGCCTGGATGCGTTGCGGCACGCCGTTGCCAAGGTTGGAGACGATGTTGTCAATCAAACGCTGCTTGGCGTCCGCGGGCATCAGCCGGAAAAGATTCCCAGGCTGCGTGTAGTAGTCGCTATCGGTCCGATGATCATGTCGTGCGACGGTTCCACTGATCGCATGTGGTCGTTCGACATACGAGCGGTCCTGCGTCGGGCCGCCGAAGCTATTCGGTTCATAATTCACCGCTCGACCGCTGTTTCCATCGAACCGCATGGCACCATCCTTGTTGTAGGTGTGATACGGGCACTGTGGTTTGTTTACTGGCAGGGAATCGTAGTTCACTCCCAAACGATAGCGGTGCGCATCCGGGTACGAAATCAATCGCGCCTGCAACATTTTGTCCGGCGAAAAGCCCATACCCGGCACGACGTTGCGTGGTTCGAACGCCGCCTGCTCGACTTCTGCAAAATAATTCTCCGGATTGCGATTCAGCTCTAGTTCACCGACCTCATGCAAGGGGTAATCCATGTGCGGCCAAACTTTGGTCAGGTCGAACGGATTGATATGGTACGTCTCCGCATCCTTTTCCGGCATGATCTGCACGCACACGCGCCATTTCGGAAACTCGCCCTTCTTAATCGCGTGAAAAAGATCTCGCTGAGAATAGTCCGGATCCGTTCCTTCCAGCGCGCCCGCTTGCTCTCGGAAGAAATTCTTGATTCCTTGCTTGGTCTTGAAGTGCCACTTCACGTAGAACAGTTCGTTCTTTGCATTGATCAGGCTGAAGGTGTGGCTGCTGTAGCCGTTCATGTGCCGGTAACCGTCGGGCGTCCCGCGGTCGGAGAAGAGAATGGTCACCTGATGCAGCGATTCGGGCGAGAGCGACCAGAAGTCCCACATCATCGTCGGTGACTTCAGATTTGTCTCCGGATCGCGTTTTTGCGTATGGATGAAATCCCCAAACTTCAGCGGATCGCGGATGAAGAAGACGGGCGTGTTGTTTCCCGTCATGTCCCAGTTGCCTTCCTCGGTGTAAAACTTCAGCGCAAACCCGCGCGGATCGCGCGCCGTGTCCGCCGAACCTTTTTCGCCCCCCACGGTCGAAAAACGGAGGAAGGTCGGCGTTTTCTTGCCGACAGTGTCGAACAGTTTCGCGGTGGTGTACTTAGTGATCTCCGGGCTCGTGCATACGAAATGGCCGTATGCCCCCGAGCCCTTCGCGTGCACCACGCGCTCCGGGATTCTTTCCCGATTGAAGTGCGCCATCTTTTCGAAGAGCAGAAAGTCTTCGAAGACCACCGGTCCGCGCGGCCCCACCGTGAGCGAATTCTGATTGTCGCCCACGGGACGACCCGCGTCCGTGGTCATGATTCTCTTTTTCTCTTCCGCCATCTTTCCTCCTCAGTTCGATCACTGCAGCAGCCCAGAGCAGGTCGCCTGCGATCTCAACTGCAAAACTAGCGTGCCGCGACCTATACATCCAATATATAGTTCGGATACGATAGATAGGCATAGCCTATGGAGCTTCATCAGCTTCGTTACTTTTGCGCCGTGGCCGAAACCGGCAGCTTCAGCCGCGCCGCCGAGCAGTCTCACGTCTCTCAGCCATCCCTCTCCCAGCAGATCATGAAACTCGAAGATGAGCTCGGCGCGCGTCTCTTTGACCGCTTGGGCCGCTCGGTACGGCTTACCGACGTCGGCAAGACATTTCTCCCCCGCGCCCGCTCCGTTCTCCGCGAGCTGGAAGTCGCCAAAGGCGACGTCGTCGAGCGCAAGGACTCCATCAGCGGCCTCGTCACCGTTGGCGTCATTCCCACAGTTGCTCCCTACTTTCTCCCTTCGCGTCTTACTTCGTTCTCACGCAAATTTCCCCAGGCCCTTCTGAGTGTTATGGAAGAAATTACGCCCGTCCTTCTGGATCGTCTCCGTTCGGGCGCCATTGACGTCGCCATCCTCGCGCTTCCCGTCCGCGGCCACGAATTCGAAACTGCCCCGTTGCTCACGGAGCGCCTCTTCGCCGCGCTTCCTAAAAATCACAAACTTGCCAAGCGTCGCTCTCTCGCCCTGAAAGACCTTCGCTCCGAACCCTTCTTGCTTCTCCGCGACGGCCACTGCTTTCGCGACACCGCCGTCGCTGCTTGCGATCGCGCGCGCGTCCATCCCCGAATTGTTTTCGAAAGCGGCCAATTCAGCAGTTTGCTCACCATGGTCGGTGCAGGCATGGGAATTTCCATCGTTCCTGAGATGGTCATCGAAAAAAATCCACCGTGCCGCTACGTGCCCATTGCCGACGAACAAGCCGCCCGCACCATCGGCACGGTCGTCCTACGCGGCCGCTCTCTCAGCCGTGCCCACCAAGCCTTCCTTTCCCATCTTCGCGCTCAATCCCCCTTTCGACCGTAGGCAGTCACACTTTTATCTCCGCGCCTTCTTGGCGCCAGCCCTTGTTGTTCTGCTTTGGCAGGCAGACATGCCACAGCCATCCACGGCCTTAACATCCGCCTGAGCCTGTCCATACGAGTACCGCTTGTCATATGGATTTGTATGACTAATTCGAGAAAAGCTGCTGGAGATGTTGGAGGTCAGAGGTGGGTGCGTCGGAGACGGCGCAAAATTCTATCTTTCCTTTCCGCCAATCAATCCACTGATAGCCTTGCCGGGACCCTGCGTACGGGGAGGTGTCCCGTCCCTGTGTGGGCCAGACAAATACGTTAATAAGATGCCCGGTGCTCGCATAGACGAGCACCGCGACGGAGCGCTCATCGACAACGTCAAGGCGCCCGCCCTGCAGCGCGAATCCCTCGTTCGCGAAATCGCGTGCCGGGAGCGCAAATTTGAGTCTGCCCTTGAACCATCCTTTCACAACCTGTTCATCGTTGGACCTGATGCCAGTCAGGTGGCCTGATTGCAGCGAGAGCACATGCGCATCCACAATTTCCTCAGCAAGTTCGGCTTGATAGTCGTCGGTGCGAAGCACGGAATTCACTCGCCAGCCCCCGATTACGAGAAGAAGGAGGGCGGCCGCCGCGGCCAGCCAGTGCCAAAGGAGAGGCTGGGACATACCAGTCGCGGCCCCGACGGGGCGAAGATTGGCGCGAATCTTATTCCTGAGCGAGGCCGGCGCGGCCTCATAGAGTTGCGCGAGCTGTAATCGCTCAATTAGCAAGTCCATGTCCACGAGCTCAACCGGACAGTGGACGCAATGTTGGAGGTGGCGCTCGAATTCGACAGCGCTGGCAGTACTTAGCTCTCCGTCGAAATAACCCTGAAGGAGGGAGTCAGCATAGTCACACCTCACGGACAGCCTCCTTGTGATAGGAACTCGTCAGCGCGGAATATACCTGCCGGCGGGCACGAGAGAGTGAGGACATGACGGTACCAATAGGAATCGACGTGATTGCGGCGATCTCCTTGTAAGAACAGCCTTCGAGCTCTCGAAGGACGAGGACTTCGCGGAAGCGCGGCGGCAAGGTTTCGAGAGCACGGCTGAGGCGCTCCCGATCTTCATCGGCGATCGCGATGGATTCGGGAGTAGCAACGGGTCGCGGGTGCAGTTCTTCGTCAAATTCGACCATCAGTTCCCTCGGGCGATTTTTTTCCAGCCAGGAGTAACACGTATTACGCACAATCTGCAGCAGCCATGCGCGCGCATCCCCACCGTGAAAACCACGAAAGAAGCGGCATGCGCGAAGTAAGGCTTCTTGAGCCACCTCTTCGGCATCTTCGCGCCTACGCAACAACCAGCGCGCGAGGTTGAAAGCAGCGTCGACATGGGGCAGCACAAGTTGTTCGAAGCGCTGCCGGTCTTCGGCATCCAAATCGTTCAAAGACTTCCCCCGATCAGTGATGCTTCAGTTGTGAGAACCGTCCAACCGAAGATTTTATTCTCGACGGGCCGCTCTCTTGTGGCGAACAAGTGAAGAAAGACATTAACGCGGATGAATTTGGAATAAGACGGGCGCTGCCTCGGTCTGGATGAACGCAAGCACGTTCAAATGGCGGTGCGGACAACCCCCATCCCGCGCCGCCACTCCCAATGGCACGTGAAGATTTTACAGAGGGGTAAAAACTATAGGAAGTAAGGAGCGCAAAGATGTCCGAGAAGAAAAAAGATGAACTCCTGAATGACCACAACCACGACGGAGTTGACCGGCGGGGATTTCTGAAGTGCATGGCCTGGGCAGGTACGGGCGCCTTTTGCGTGATGAAGGGCGGGGTGCTGAACTCGTACAGCTTAAGCCGGATTTCGGAGATTGGCACGGCAGACATGATGGGCGAGTTGAGTTTCGTGCAGATCAGCGACAGCCACATGGGATTCAACAAGCCGGCGAATCCGGACGTCGCGGGGACTCTGAAGGCAGCGGTGGACAAGATCAATGGATTGTCGGCGGCGCCGGAATTTATGCTGCACACGGGCGACATCAGCCATCTTTCGAAGCCCGAAGAATTTGATACGGTGGACCAGATCTTGAAAAGCGCGACTCCCAAGGATGTCTTCTACGTACCCGGCGAACACGACGTGCTGAATGACGATGGGAAACAGTTCCTTGAGCGCTACGGAAAAGGCAGCAAGGGCGCGGGATGGTACAGCTTCGAAAAGAAGGGCGTGCACTTCATAGGGCTGGTCAATGTGATGAATCTGAAGGCCGGCGGGCTCGGAACGCTGGGCCACGACCAGCTGGAGTGGCTGGAAGACGATGTAAAACATTTGAAACACAGCACACCGATTGTTGTGTTCGCGCACATTCCACTCTGGTCGGTCTATCCCGAGTGGGGCTGGGGAACAGACGATAGCGCGCAGGCACTGGCGTATTTGAAGAAATTCGGTTCGGTGACGGTGCTAAACGGGCACATTCACCAGACCATGCAAAAGGTGGAAGGGAATGTGACGTTTCATACCGCGGCGTCAACGGCGTTTCCGCAACCGGCGCCGGGCAAAGCCGATTCACCGGGCCCGATGAAGGTGCCCGCGGAGCAACTGAAAAGTGTCCTCGGCATCACCGATGTGAACTACATACAAGGGAAGCACGCTCTGGCAGTGGTTGACTCTTCGCTTGCATGAGCAAGACGTAGCCCGACAATTCGAACTTGAAACAGATAAGAAAAGGAGAAGAAGCATGAGGAGAACTGTGTTTATTGCAGGTCTAGCAGCAGCGCTGGTGCTGGGAACACTAGGTTTCGGCGCAGGTCAGAAGAGTCATGTAGCAAACGCGCAGGAGAAGATGTTGACGATGGAGGTAAAGATCGACAACTTTAGCTTCGGTCCTGTAACGCTAACGGTGCCGGTAGGGACGACGGTGACGTGGGTCAACCGCGACGATATCCCTCACACGGTAGTCAGCACGGATGATTCGAAGACGTTCAAATCCAAAGTCCTGGATACTGACGAAAAGTTTTCCTTTACGTTCAGCAAAGCAGGGACCTATCCGTACTTTTGCTCAATTCATCCGAAGATGACCGGCAAAGTTATCGTGCAGTGAATGAGGAGCGACCTTGCATCCGTTTGACATAAAAACTGTGGTTTTCGCGAAGCATGCGCAGCACGTCGTGCTGATTCACTTCCCGATCGCGTTGTTTATCATCGGCGTCCTCTTTGATTTCCTTGCGCAGTGGAATAAGCAGCGCCTGCTGGCTGCGGCTGCCTACTACAACCTGCTCGTCGCGGCGATCGCAACCATACCCGTGGTTGTCACCGGGATTCTCGCGTGGCAGTGGGAACTCGAGGGCCAAAAACTGAAAGGCATTCTTTTGATGCATCTAGTGATGGGATGCCTCTCGAGCTTTTTGATCGGTGTGGTGTGGTTCATCCACATGAGGACCAGACGCAAACAAGAGGAGGTCCTGCCCGGCTACCGCTTGCCAATCGAAGCTGTGGCCGTAGTCATCGTCGCACTTACGGGGCACCTTGGTGGCTTTCTCAGTGGAGTGAATGGACCGGGATAGCAATGTCCCGAACCCTGAGACAAGAATCGGTCAAACCTCCAGCAGGACAATTTAATTCGGCGGCGGGATGCGCAGAAAAGAAGCGCTGGCGGCGTTCGCAAAAGAAACAGTCGGAGAAATCTCATGGCGGAAAAGGAGCATGAAAATGAAAACTAAAGTTCTGTTGGCGGTTGTGGCGCTGTCATGCGCGCCGCTGGTGGTGGCTGGGGATGAAACCGCGTATCCCAAAGAAAATGTAGCGGCATTCGTGGTCGAGAAAATGGATGTAACTTCACTGCCATCTGCGTTCCGGCCAAAGAAGGAAAAAGGAAAGAAGACACTTGCGGATTACGGTTTCACAGCGCAGACGGTCAACGAAAACGAAGCCGTCATCGAGGTGGCTGGGGGAGTGAGGAGATTGGCGATCAAGGTTCTCGAACAAAAATCCTCGGGAATCTACGTGTGTGTTGCGCAGCCCGGAGAAAACGGCAGACAGGCGAAAGCGCAAAGCGTAATCCTTCTGAAAAGGAAGGATTCGAACGCGTTGTTAAGGGGGCACGAGTCCTTTCGAGAATTTGCTGCGTGCCCTGTGATTGGCGGAAGCGACTCTTCGACGAATTCGTATTGAGGGGATTGAGGAATTACGTCGAAAAACAGTGTTCCAATCAAGCTTGTGACTTTGGGTGTTGTCGCCCAGAAGAACTCAGGGGATGATTATAAGCGACGCCGCTGTGCGACCTTAGCACCTCCCTCCCAATTGGCAGAACGAATTCTGCTCACTGCACCACGCGAGATTCTCAGCTAAACATGAATGGAACGCAGTCGGCAGTCTGCGTGGAGACAATCTGTTGAGAGAAGCATTCTTTGAAACGGCTGCTCCGCGCGCTGCTGACTTTGTCCTCATTCTGGAAATCGCCATGGGGATAGGTCTGTTGGTCGGCGCTCGGTTTGCTCGCAAGAGACTCTTTCGGCGACACGCCTGGTGCCAATCCGCCATCGTGCTTCTGAACCTCGCTGCAGTTGTAGTGATGATGATTCCTTCATTTCGCGTTCATGTGCTTCCCAGGATTCCGGCGAAGCTGGGTAAAGCTTACTACGCACTGGCGACGATGCACGCGTCGATCGGAACCGTAACGGAACTCGCGGGACTGTACATCTTGCTTTCTGCGGGCACGAATGTCTTGCCGGAGAAATTTCGCATCACTAAATACAAGGCCTGGATGCGAACTGTACTGGTGCTCTGGTGGGCCGTGCTCTTGTTGGGATTGGCAACCTACGCCCGCTGGTATGTGCCGCATTTATTTCCGAAATGAAATCGAGGGGTCTGGAAAGAAGAGGCTTTCCTTTGTCGCGACGATAGTCGGAATAAAGCTTTGGAAATTTGGTCTACTTAGCTGGAATACAGGAGGTTGAATGAAAGCCAAGTAGGTTTCAGGCGAAGGAGAAATACATGGCTGAGTATCAAATGACTTTAGTGGATCGGCAAAGAATTGCCAAAGATACGATGGCGTTCTGGTTCGACACAAATGGCGCCAATTTCGAATTCCGAGCCGGGCAACATGCCGATTTTGTCTTCACGCACCCGCGCACTGGAAGTGAAATCGATAATTCCCGCACCTTTTCGCTCGCAAGCTCTCCTCATGACAAAGAGCCAATCATGATCGCGATGCGCATGCGCAAGACTGCCTTTAAGACCGCGTTGAAGGCTGCTGCGCATGGCACGAAGTTCACGGTGAGCCGTCCCCGAGGATCGTTCACGCTGCATAAAGATATCACCCGAACTGCGGTGCTTATCGCTGGTGGTATCGGGATTGCACCCATTCGCAGCATCCTTCAACATGCCACCCAGGAACGTCTGCCACACAAACTGTATTTGTTCTATTCAAACCGGGAAGTGGACGACGCGGCGTTTCTTGAAGAACTGGAGAATATGACTGCACAGAATCCTAATTTCACCTTCATTCCAACGGTAACTGGACATCGAACCGTTGCGTGGCCCCATGAGAAAGGTCACATCAATCGTGAAATGCTCTCGCGTTATCTATTGGGGCTGAACGGACCTGTCTACTACATCGCTGGCCCGTCGGGAATGGTCAGTGCGATGACCGACCTGCTCAATTCCTCTGGCGTCAGCGATGACGATATTAGGACTGAAGAATTCGGAGACTACAAGCTATATCCGAACTCCACGCAATTCGATCAGGTAACGGACAACAATCGCCCAGATTCAGCGCGATGACTGTTTGTATGGTGGAGACTCTGTGAAAAGTGGCTTGGTTGCGTTTCGTGTTTCTTCGTTTCGTTTATTCCTCTTCTGCTCTTTGCGATCGTCATGTGGAAACCCCCGTTTGACGTGCCCGACCTTAGTTTATGAGTCCGCTGCTCTAACCCCTGAGCTACGGGCCCCTGAGGTGCTAACGTCCTGATTTCATATTGATTTGGGACAAGTGCGCGGAACATTGAAATTCCCCAAAACGTCAATTGTAGTAAAACTGTAGTACTTCCACCGGCTCGACCAACTGCTTTTCAAACCGCACTCGTCCGGTAAGGCAGCGGAAACCGGAAACGGACCTCCTTCCTCCCGGAATCCACATTGACCTCATCCCCATCCAGATGGTAATCATGTAGGGTTGCCCGAGTCCCCCGATTCGTGGCAAGTGCGGCCTTAGCAGGGGTGGATCAAGGCTGGGCGGTGTTCCCCGGTTCCTGGCTTCGTCCTGGTCAACGCGCCGGACGAATTTGGCATCTCATCCCCAAAGTGCGCTGGCGCCACGGGCTCCCCCCGTTTGCGCAGGCCAGTTGGCTCCGGCACGCCGGAGCCGTCAGAAAAGATGAAGGAGTCTCGATGAAGCGGTCTTGGACAGCACTGGCTGCCGCGTTGTTGGCGATTGTCACCCACTCGGGTTGCAACGATTACGGCAACACGTTTCAGAGCAATACCGGTGCGGCGGTCACCTTTCTCTCGCCCAACCAGATTAGCGCCGGCAACGCTGGCTTTACACTGTTAGTGACGGGCATCGGCTTCGTCCCACAAACCAAAGTTCGATGGAACGGCGCCATCATTCCAACAACGGTTACCCTCGACGCAAATGGAAACGTATTGACAGTTACAGCCACAGTCAGCGCCGCCCTGGTGGCCAAGCCGGGCATCGCCACCGTGGACACCAAAAATCCCGCTTCCGGCACGGGGCAGAACGGCCTCTCCAACCCGATCAACTTCATCATCAATCCTCCTCCGAATCCTCCGCCCACATTGACAAGCAGCAGTCCGAATGCTGTCGTGGGCGGCGCTGCTGCGCCATTGATGCTCACCTTGACAGGCACCAATTTTCTTTCGAATTCCGACCCCAAACAGGCATCCTCGGTGAGCTGGTCCATGGGTGGGACGCTTACGCAGTTAGCCCTCGGAAACATTACCTCTACGCAGATTCAGGCCACTGTTCCAGCGAGCCTGCTGGCGAACTCCGGCACGGCCAACATCACCGCCGGCATTACCGTCTCGAATCCTCCTTCTCCGCCACCTCCAGGTTGCACAGGCTCGTGTGCCGGAGGCGGGGGCGGCGGTTCGAGCAACCTTGTCACTTTTACGATCTGCCCCAGTTCGCAAGCATCTTGCGTTGTCCCGGCGGCGAATCCCGCTGCTTCCGCGGCCGCGCTTGTCGCAGAAGAAACTCCGGCTGTCAGTCTCGACGGACGTTATGTTGCCTACACGGCAATTCAGGACGAGCACGCGCAAATCTTTCTGCGGGATACCTGCGAGGGTGTTACCACCGGTTGCCAGTCGCGCACAACTTTGCTCTCGGCCGCCGGCGACGGCACGGCAGCCACCGGCGATAGCCACACGCCTTCGATGAGCTCCGATGGCCGCTATGTCGCGTTCAGCTCTGCCGCGACGAATCTTGTCGAAAATGTTCCGTCAGGCCGGCAGGTCTACTTGCGCGATACATGCGCGGGCGCCGGAGATTCTTGCAAACCCTCGACGCACCTCATTTCCACGGATTCGAACGGCGCACTCGTCGGAACCGAAAGCATTCTTCCTTCCGTGAGTTCCTCGGGACGCTTCGTCGCTTTCCTGGCGGTCACGCCGAGCCATGCCGCGAATCAGCCTGCCGCGGAAACAAAATCGTCAACGGGTGGGAACAACAGCGGATTCCGCCAGGTGTTCATTCGCGATACTTGCCTCGGAGCTTCCAACTGTACCCCAAAGACCACCAGGATTTCTCTTCAGCCAGGCGATGGAACAGGAACCGACGCGAAGCCCGCCGGGCCCGCTTTGAGCGGCAATGCCGGACACGTCGCGATTCCGGGTAACGCCGCCACGCTCTTCACCCGTTCCGTGGCCGTGGACGATCGCGTCTTTCTGGCCATCGCCAACCAGCAACACTAAACACTGCATTCTAGGACCGGCAAACTAGAGCGGCACTGTTGTTTCTCTGCGTCCTCGTGTTCTCCGTGTCCTCTGCGTTAAATTCTTTTTCTTTCTTGATCTTCAGCTTTCAACCGTCAACTTTGAACCTCTTTTTCAGTTAAACCGCACCTTGATGTCCGGCCTCTTCTCCAGGTGCACCGAATCGATGAACCGCACCTGTCTCTCATCCAGCGTCAGAATCATCGAGCTTGTGCGCACACCTTCTCCGAAAAATCGCACGCCCTTTAGCAAATTCCCGTCCGTTACGCCGGTGCACGCGAAAATCATTTTCTTGCCAGGAGCAAGATCCTCAGTGTCATAAATTCGTTTCGTATCCTTCACGCCCATTTTTGCCAGCCGCTCCGCGTGCTCCGGCTTGCCAATCACCAGTCGCGCCAGAATCTGCCCATTCAGGCAGCGTAGCGCCGCCGCCGTTAAGACACCTTCCGGCGCGCCGCCCGTGCCCATCACTGCATGAACCCCCGTGCCCACCACCGCGGCGGAAATCCCCGCCGAAAGGTCGCCATCCCCAATCAGCCGAATGCGCGCGCCTGCTGTGCGTATGGCTTCGATCAGTTTCTCGTGCCGCGGGCGGTCCAGCACCACCACCACCAGGTCCTCCACATCGCGTTCCAGCCGCTTGGCGATGGATTTCAAGTTGTCCGCCACGGGAGCGTCTAGTTCCACCGCGCCCTTGCACGACGGCCCCACCACAATTTTTTCCATGTACAGGTCCGGAGCGTGCAGCAATCCGCCGCGGTCGCTCGCCGCCAGCACCGCGATCGCGTTTGCCGCGCCCGTCGCGCAGAGGTTCGTGCCTTCCAGCGGATCAACCGCGATGTCTATTTGCGGAAAAAGTGATTTCGGTGCGTGCGTTGCCAGACCGACCTTCTCCCCGATGTACAGCATCGGCGCTTCATCCCGCTCCCCTTCTCCAATCACAATCGTCCCGTCGATCTCCACCGAATCCATCGTCTTACGCATCGCTTCCACCGCTACTTCATCGGCATGATGCCGGTCCCCGAATCCCATGGTGCGCGCCGCCGCAATCGCGGCGTTTTCCACCACGCGCAGAAATTCCAGGCTCAGTTGCTCTTCCATTAGCGGATGCCCCCTAGCGGGCGCTAATGATAGGCCAAAGACCTAGTCAGCGTCGATACGTGATGTGAGACGAAAAAGAGTCCATCCAAATTCGCCCGAGCTCCCCTCTCCCCTGCTCAAAAACTTGCCTTCGCAAATACGCCACGATGGCGCGATAATGCCGCCGAGGCTAAATTCTCATGAGCAAAAAGAATGAAATCTCCCGGCGCTCTTTCTTGTCCAGCGTAGCGGCCGGCGGTGCCGCGTTAACCGTTGTTCCTAGGAGCGTCCTTGGCCGTGGATTCACTCCCCCGAGCGATACCCTCAACATCGCGGCTGTTGGCGTCGGCGGCATGGGCCGCGCCAATCTGATCAACCTCGCCAGCCAGAACATCGTCGCGCTTTGCGACGTCGACTGGCGCTATGCGGATAAAGGCTTCGACCATCTCGACATCGACATCGAGCGCCTGAAAAAACGCATCGAGCTGCCGGCCCCGCCACCGCCGGGCCAGGAGTCCGTGCCTTTCGATCCCGTCAAAGCCCAGGCGCGCGTTGATGGCATGCTCAAGCTGAAGTCCACGCATCTCCCGAAAGCCACGCGCTACACCGACTATCGCGAGATGCTCGACCGCCAGAAGGACATCGATGCCGTCGTCGTCGCCACGCCCGACCACATGCACGCCTCCATCGCCTTGGCCGCCATGCAGCTTGGCAAACATGTCTACGTTCAGAAGCCGCTCTGCTGGTCGGTCGAAGAAGCTCGCAAGCTTTCCGCTCGCGCCAAGGAAACCAGAGTCGCCACGCAAATGGGTAATCAGGGCCATTCCTCCGACGACGGACGCACCGCCGTCGAATACATTTGGGCCGGCGCGATCGGCGATGTCCGCGAGGTCCATATCTGGACCAACCGCCCCCTCGGCTTCTGGCCTCAGGGTGTGCCGCGCCCCGAGCCGCTGAAGCCCGGGCCTGAACCTCTTAAGTGGAGCGGCCGTGACGTCAACGCGCGCCTCGCCGCTGCCATCTGCGGCGATTACCCCGTGCCTGACGGCCTCGCCTGGGATCTTTTTCAAGGCACTTCCGCTAAAAACGTGGACTACCACCCCATCTATCACCCCTTCAACTGGCGCGGCTGGACCGATTGGGGCGTCGGCGCCATCGGCGACATGGGCGCTCATTTGATCGACCACACTATGTGGGCTCTCAATCTCGGCTACCCGACCAGCGTTGAAACGATCTCGACTCCTTTCAACGGCGCTTCCTACCCGAGCGCCACTCTGACCTTTTACGATTTCCCCGCGCGCGGCCCGATGCCTCCTGTCAAGCTGACCTGGTACGACGGCGGCCTAAAGCCCAACAAACCCGAAGAACTCGGCGATGAAGAATTAAAACAGGAAGGCGGGGCGTTGCTCATCGGCAGCAAGGGCAAACTCCTCCACGACACCTACGGCTACAGGCCGCGCCTTTTGCCCAAGTCGCTCCACGATTCTTTCGGCAAGCCCGCGCAAAAGCTCCCGCGGATCGCCAACGAGCACCACGAACTGAACTGGGTGGACGCCGCCAAAGGAAAAGTGGAAGCCTCCTGCCCGTTCGAGTACGCCTCTCGCCTGACCGAGGTCATGCTCCTAGGCGTCGTCGCCCTCCACGCCGGGAAAAAGATCTACTACGACGGCCCCAACATGCGCGTCACCAACGTTCTCGCCGCCAACGACTTTTTGCGCCGCGACTACCGCCAAGGCTGGTCCATCTAACTTTCGAAGATGCGGAGAAGGCGCGAATGCGCTATTTGGATAAAGCAGATGTGTCCCAGATTCTGAAATCGCCTTCGGCGTAGTCTATTGCGAAGCGAGCTCCATTTTTGTCGAAGGCCACACATTCGATGACCCGCGGGAAAAGAGGGTTGGGCGAAGGCGGCTCGAAAGTATGGACCGCCTCTCCGGTTGGCAGTTTGGCAAGTAGCACGCGTTTGTCGGCATGAGCAGATGCCAGGAATAATCCTGCAGGATGGATGTCAAGCGCTGTGACTGGCGAAGTGGATACCACGATTCGCTGCGGTTCGCTGCCGGCGCCGTCGCTCAAGAGCACGGAGCCGTCCTCGAGTCCCGCCGCGAGCCACCGGCCATCCGGCGACCAAGCTAGCGCCGGAACGGCAATGCGGCCGAAACTACGGTGCGGGCCGTTGGCGTGGATCTCGTAGACCCACACGGTATCTGAGGATTCGCCAGCCGGACTGGCCAGGCCGATCGCGAGCCAATTTCCATCGGGAGAAAAAGCCAGGCAGCGAATGAATCCCGCCATATCCAAATGAAGTGTTACTTCCGCTGTTGCGACATTCCAAACCGTGACCGTGCCTTTGGCATCGCCGCCCGCCAGAAACCGTCCATCGGGCGTAATTGCCAGGGTCTGCTGAGCGGCCACTTTCTCTACAAATGGCGTGTTGTGCAGCCATCCACCGCCACCCTCGTCCGGCCGGGCCACCGTGATTTTGTCATCGTAAGCGTAGGCACGAATGTCGGGCTCTGCCGCAATCGCCACCGCTAGCGCCTTGCTGCGCTCCACCAGGACAAATTGTCCGTCGCGTGGCCGGAAATAAAACACATCTCCCGGCCGCGTGTTATATTTCTGAACGAGTGGGAACTCCAGTTTCTTCTTACACGAACACGTGAAAGCCGCCAAAACAAGCAGAAGCAAGAGTAGACCGTTCGACCGTTTTCTCATGGGCACCTTTATGCACAGCTTACATGATTCTTGCAAGCCAGTGACTTCTTGTGCCGCACTTCCGCCAAGGCTGGTCCATTTTACGTAGGTATACGCCGCCAGCGCCGTCGGCGAACCCACCCACTTTACTGCAGCGCATCAGTTTCCAGTTACCGCTCAGGCATGTGGTTGTTTCCGAGTTGCTCGTCTTCCGCCCAAAAGCTCGAATGGAGTTTCCACGCTGGAGTTCTCCAGGGGTATAATCCCGGCCAATCATGGCGCTTGTTTCAGGTACAAAGCTAGGGCCGTATGAGATTGTCGCGCCGCTGGGCGCGGGCGGAATGGGAGAAGTGTATCGTGCGAAGGATACGCGGCTCGAGAGAACGGTGGCCATCAAGGTTCTGCCCAAGGAGATGTCGGCGGACGCGGTGAGAAAGCAGCGGTTTGAGCGGGAAGCGAAGACCATCTCCAGCCTGAATCACCCCAACATTTGCACATTGCACGACATTGGTTCGCAAGACGGTGTGGACTACCTGGTGATGGAGTGCGTGGAGGGAGAAACGCTGGCGAAACGGCTGGAAAGAGGTCCGCTGCCGCTGGAGCAGGTTTTGAAGCATGGGGCGCAGATTGCGGATGCGCTCGATAGAGCGCATCGCGCTGGAATTGTGCATCGGGATTTGAAGCCGGGAAACATCATGCTGACGGCGGCGGGGGCGAAGCTGCTGGATTTTGGGTTGGCGAAACCTGTGGCGCCGCTTGCGAGTCTGGCAACGCTGACGGTGACGAAGGCAGAATCGCCGGTGACTCAGCAAGGGACGATTGTCGGAACGTTTCAATACATGTCGCCGGAGCAAGTTGAGGGTAAGGAGCTGGACGGGCGCAGCGACATTTTTTCACTAGGCGCGGTGCTTTATGAGGCGGTCACAGGAAAGAAAGCGTTCGAGGGGAAGAGCCAACTCAGTGTGGCATCGGCGATTCTGGAAAAAGAACCGGCACTCATCAGCAGCATCAAGCCGCTGACGCCTCCGGCACTCGATCATGTGATCCGACGCTGCCTGGCGAAAGATCCAGAAGAACGCTGGCAGACGGCGCGCGACTTTGCGTTGGAATTGAAGTGGATCGCGGAATCAGCGTCGCAGAGCATGCCCGTGCCGGCTTTCAGACGAACGAGGATCCGGGACTTAATCGCGGCAGGTGGAGCTATTTTGATTATTCTCGCGGCGATCTTCGCCGGAGTTCTGCATTGGACCCGCACCCCGCAGAAGGTTCGAATTGCTCGCTCCTACATCAAGGCGATGCCGAACTCGAGTTTTCTGCTTTCGGGCCAGCAAGGCGGGTTCGCCATATCTCCCGACGGCCTTCGTCTGGCTTACGTGGCGCAGAATGCTGAAGGCAAGGCCTTGTTGTGGGTCCGGCCAATCGATTCCTTAGAGGCGCTTGCCCTGCCGGGCACCGAGGACGCCGCTTTTCCTTTCTGGTCGCCAGATAGCCGTATGATCGGATTCTTTGCCGCGGCTAAACTCAAGAAGATCGAGGCTACTGGTGGCCCGACCTTGGCAATTTGCGACGCGCCGAATCCGCGGGGCGGGACTTGGAATCAAGAAGGCGTGATTCTGTTTACTCCGAACCTGAACGTACCACTTCATCGCGTTTCTGCCTCAGGGGGAGTTCCCACTCCCGTTACCAGTCTAGACCCAGGGAAGGGCCAGACCACCCATCGCTGGCCCCAATTCCTGCCCGACGGACGTCACTTCCTCTATGTGGCCGGAACACCTCTCACCCCGAGGGAAAACCCCACGAATGCCATCATGATCGGGTCTCTGGATTCCAAGGAAAGCAAACTTTTGCTCCATGCACACGCGCGCGCCTTGTACGTCTCGGGGCACATCCTTTTCCTGCGACTGAGCACCCTGATGGCGCAACCCTTCGACCTGAAAGGACTCGAATTGACGGCGGACGCCTTTCCCATCGCGGACCCGGTCCAAGAGAATGAGCTAACCCTCAATGCCATCTTCTCGGCCTCCGAAAATGGCCTGCTTGCTTATCTGGAAGGCGCGAACAGCGCGAGCCGGGAACTCATCTGGTTGGACCGCAGTGGAAAGAAGGTGGGAGAGGTGCCCGGACCGGACGCGTACATGAGCCCCCGAATCTCTCCGGATGGGAAGAAGCTCTTATATACCCTCGTCTCTCCCTATTATGAGGTTTGGAGCTATGACATGGCTCCCAGCGTGAAGACCCGGCTGACATTTGGAACCACTTCGGGACGGGCAAGTTTGAGTGCCGTGTGGTATCCCGGCGGGCAACGCATCGCCTTTACATCTCTTCGCAGCGGAAAATTCGGATTTTATCAGAGGGCCGCCGATGGTTCGGGGAGCGAGGATCTGCTGCTGGAAGAAAACAGCTATGTGAAATATGTAAACGATTGGTCTCCGGATGGCAAGTTTCTGGTCTTCCAGCAGGCCCCTCTAGGAACCAACGAGATTTGGGTGCTTCCTCTTGCTGGCGAACGAAAACCCTTTCCACTTCTTCAGGCTCAATCACCAGCATTCGTTTCCGCCTTTTCCCCAAACGGCAAATGGCTTAGCTACTGCTCGTCGGAGTCCGGCGAGCAAAAAATATACGTGGTGTCCTTCCCGGGACCGGGAGGGAAATGGCAAGTGTCTCCGGGCGGCGGTTGCTACCCGCGCTGGCGGCGCGATGGCAAGGAATTGTTCTACCTCTCTGCGGACAACAAAATCGTGGCGGCTGAAGTAAGAGGCGACGGTTCGAGCTTCGCGGTTGGCACCGTGAATGCTCTGTTTGAAACACGCGCTTATCGCTCAGCATTTGGCGGCTTCGATGTCACCGCGGACGGCCAGCGCTTCATCGTCGCATACGAACCTGGTCAGCCGAATGTCGCCATCACACTGGTGGAAAACTGGGACGCGGAGTTGAAGAAGAAATGAGTCTCGCGGCGGGGAGCAAACTCGGGCCGTATGAGATTCAGTCGCCCTTGGGTGCCAGCGGAGTGGGACACATTCGGTTAAAAGCGGAAACTGACCCGCAACCTACTTTTTCCTTGACTTTCGTTAACCCTTTAGGTAGTATAAGAGCCGTAAAAACCTGCGCCTTGATCTGCGGCCGCTGCTGGCCGCTTTTTCATTCTGGGCGAACCTTCCACGAACCATTCGGCGGCTGGGCTCCTTGGGCCCGGACAATCCCGATGGTGGTTCGAAGATGTTATGTCAACTCCTAAGCCCTTTAGAAGCAACACTTACAGGAAACCTCGCAAGTGTTGATTTCAAAGGACTTACGATGACGCTAACTCCTTTAGATGCAACACTTACAAAAACGCGGGGGGAGGGACTCGCTCTTAGCATTCAAAACTGAAAACTGACGAGTGAAAACTCTACTTGATGTCCATCGGCTGCAGCTTGGCATTCACCAGGAACGGGTCGTTGAATTCCGTCATCTCGCCCCAGCCTTTGCCAAGCACTGGCAGCAGCCGCGCCGAGAGCGGCTTGTGCCACTTCACCGCCAGGCTGGCCATGTCGCCGATGATCAACGAAAGCTGGTCGGCAGTAATGTCGCCCGGCAGCGGAATGGTGTCGAGCCCCGTGCCGCACACCGAGGAATAACTCAGCAGCGCGTCAATCGAAAGGTGGCCCTCGCTCCAGCGTTGTGCCAGCCGCGTATCTTCCAGGACCGGCAGCATCAATCCGGAATATCCGGTTTGTTTAACTTTCACGTCTTTCACGGCGGCGGTAATCGTCGCTGCTGCGGTCAGCGTCCCGCTCATGCCCACGGGCTGGGTGGTTAGATTCTCGATCGCCGCGCCGATGGAAACATCTCCCGATGGCGCGGGCGAAAGATCGATTCCCATGTACGCCCAGCCGGTTTCTGAATCCACTCGCCCGGCGTGCCGCTCGATGTCAAAAGCGCTGCTCGCCAGGGAATCCGTCAGCCGCTGCCGCGCCGTTGCCAAGTCGGGCGCGCCCTTGAACGCCGCCGCCACCACGTTCGCCGATTCCAGCGCAATCGCGAACTGGTGGCCGAAGCCGCTGTGGTACGCCGCGGGGAAAAACGGCGTCAGCGGCTGCACCATGGCAATCGCCGCAAAGCGGAAATTGCCCTGGCTGTGTTCCGTCTCCTCAAGTTTTTTCATCACGCGTGCCGCCGCGCCTACCGCGCCCCAGCGCACGCCTTCTTCGCCCGCTACGACCACGGTGCCGTTCAACTGTTTCGTATTGATCAAGATTTCTGCGAGCAAGTCCGCTTGTGACCCGCTGTCCCCGGCGTTCAGCATCGCCGGTCCGATGGATGCCGCAAACTTCTCTCTCTGCGCGAGCGCGTCGTATTCCTTGAAGAACGCGACAGTCTGCTGCGTCGACAGGCCCTGCGTGTATTCCGGAAACGGCTGCGTCGCAATGCGAATCGTCTGCACCGTGTACCCGCGCGATTCCAAGGTCGTCTGTGCGCGCCGCAACAATTTCAACGCATCCGCCACTTGCTGCTGGTATTGCGCCCGATCCAGATTGATAAACGCCGTAATCGCCCGAATCTTCGGCTTCTCCTGCGCCGCCGCATTCTGCTGCGCCTGCGCACCACTCGTCAGCATCACGAGCAGGAAAATCAGCGCTAATAGGTTGTAGATGGAAAAACGCGAACCGCGAAAGCGAAAGAGGCGCATGGGACGTTGCTCCTTGTAGGGGCGCAGCAGGCTGCGCCCCATTAGCTTACAAGATTCAACATACAAGGGGATGAGTTGGATAAAAAATGTAGGGACGGAGTTCAGTCCGCCCTCCCCTACACATATGCGGCGATGCCGGTGATGCGCTCGCCGATCACTAGCTTGTGGATGTCGTTCGTGCCTTCGTAAGTGAACACGCTTTCGAGGTTGTTCATGTGGCGCATGATGCAGTAATCGTCCACGATGCCGTTGGCGCCGAGGATATCGCGCGCCTTGCGGGCCGTATCGAGCGCAATCGCCACGTTGTTCATTTTCAGCATGGAAATGTGCGACGGATCGACTTTGCCTTTGTCTTTCAGTTTTCCGACGTGCAGCGCCAGCAACTGTCCTTTCACGATTTCCGTGATCATCCACGCCAGTTTTTCCTGCACCAGCTGGTGCGAAGCGATGGGCTTGTTGGCAAACTGCTTGCGCGTCTTCGCGTATTGCAGCGCCGTGTCGTAACACGCCATCGCCGCTCCCAGCGCGCCCCAGCCGATGCCGTAGCGCGCCTGGTTCAGACAGCTCAGCGGCCCTTTCAAGCCAACGACACCGGGCAAAAGGTTATCTTCCGGAATTTCGCAATCGCTGAACGACAATCCGGAAGTTACCGAAGCGCGCAGCGACCACTTCCCGTGCACGTCCCAGGCCTTGAATCCCGGCGTGCCTTTTTCCACCAGGAATCCGCGGACTTTGTCGTCCTCAGCTTTCGCCCACACCACCGCCACGTCGGCGATCGAGCCGCTGGTGATCCACATTTTTTCGCCGTTCAAAACGTACTTGTTGCCTTTCTTCACCGCGCGCGCCAGCATCCCGCCCGGATTCGAACCAAATTGTGGCTCCGTCAAGCCAAAGCAGCCGATCGCTTTGCCCTGCTGCAAAAGCGGCAGCCACTTGTCCTTCTGCGCGTCGCTCCCGTACGAATAAATCGGATACATCACCAGCGCGCCCTGCACCGAAACAAAACTGCGCAATCCGGAATCCCCGCGCTCCAGTTCCTGGGTCATCAATCCATAAGCCACGTTGGACATCCCGGCGCAGCCATATCCGTGCAGGTTCGCGCCAAAAAATCCCAGCTCACCGAGTTGCGGAATCAAATGTTTTGGAAAAGTCGCTTCGCGGCTGTGTTTTTCGATGATGGGAATAATTTCATTTTCGACGAATTCGCGCGCCGTCTGCCGCACCAATTTTTCTTCGTCGTTCAACTGCGAATCAAAATCAATAAAATCCACTCCGCCATATTTGGCCATGCTTCTCTCCTCGCTTTTAGCGGCCCCAACGCGGCCGGGGCCGACACGCACGGCTTTTTGATGGCGCGCCTTCCGCCCATGCACTCGTAATAGGTTCGCAGGAAATTGTCTTGTCTGCTGCTGGCGCCGTCCCAGGGTGCGTCCCGTTCGGCCACAATTCTGACACAGAGATTGTACCAAATCCTCCGAAAGTGCCGGCAACAGCGACTCAGTAGCTGCCTTCCTCCCGCGCATTTACAGGAGTAAGTTCTCTCACGCGAAAGCCAGGCACCATGTGATTTCTGATTCCGAGTCGGAAGAGTACCAGTGAATTATGTTGAACAGACGATGTTTCCGACCGGGTCCGTAACATTTTCACCCAGAGTGACTCTTCCCGAAACAGAATCCGAAGCCTCGCGTCCTATAAGCTATTGTAATAGAAGGGTTTATCACCAGTCCGAGAGTGGTGGTCGACCTGCGTTATATGGCTTAGGGGAAAGTGTTTTCTCCCCGGAGACCATCTGCCAGTAAGCGCCAAGTTTCAGAGAAGAACAAGAATGAAACTCAATTACAAGAAAAGCCACACGCGGCGCGACCGCCTGCACGGATTCAGCTTGCTTGAACTCTTGATCGTGCTGTTCGTCGTGATGGTGATCGCAGCAATCGTCATTCCCAACGTCCTGTTAGCCGTCTCCAACATGCGGTTGCGGGCTTCGGCGGGCGATCTGGCCGGACTAATGCAACAGGCCAGAATCCTTGCGGCGAAGAATAACACGAACTATGCAGTCCTTTATGCGACTCAGAACGGTAAGCAAATCGCGTTCGTGGATCTCAACGGTGACGGTGTTTGGGAAAACAATGTCACTCTGACGATCGGCGGTCAGTCCGTAACCATGGCCGAGCCGATGATTGCGTTCAGCGGAAGCACGATGGCGGCTTCCGGTGCTCCCAGCGGCTCCGGACAACCGACCCCTTATGTGCTGGCGGGAGATTCGGGAAACGGCGCGTATGACAACACCTACACGCTCGGCTACACCTCAAGAGGATTGCCTTGCAACTTCGACACTACAACTACGCCTCCGACGTGCACCACCCCGCCGGCAAAGTATTTCGTGTATTACATCTCAAGTACGCGGATAGGTGCAGGCGGATCGGGCTGGGCCGCAGTGGTGGTAACAAAAGGCGGACGCACCAAAATCGTGACGTGGAACGGCAGCTCATGGAACTGATACGAAAAACCAAACGATCTAGGCAGTGCGGCATGTCCCTGATCGAGCTGATGATCGCGAGTTTTGTGCTGATTACCGGAGTTTTGGGATGCGCGGTCTTGATTCCCATCGCCATCGGAACGAACGGCAAGAACCGGCAGCAGAGCAATTCCACAGTCATCGCACAGATGATGTTGGAAAAAATAACCAGCTCAGCGTCAGCCGGTTCGTCAGCGCTGACGCTTACCGATTGCGCGGGCACATCCAATACGATCAACGTAACGGGAACGACGACAGGAAGCGGAGCGGCAGTGCTGTCCAGCGGGTCCATCGATTTTTCCCAGGTTCAAGGAAGCTCCGGAGCACCGGCGGGCTATTACATGTCTTACGTGTCGTGCGGCACGGATGGCCGGCAATCGACGTACGACGTTCGCTGGAACATTCAGACGCCGTCGAACTACGTAAAGCTGGTTACGGTTTCGGCGCAAATGAAGGGCTCCGGATCGAGTCCGATCTTGTTTTCGCTGCCGGTGACGATTCGTTCGATGGTGGGAGGAAACTAGCATGACTCGAAATTGCCAGGGCGGCAATCGTCAAAGAGGATTCTCCCTGCTCGAAATGATGGTGGTGATGCTGATTCTGGGTGTCGTGAGCGCCGGAATTTTTGTGCAGATTGATACGGCCCAACAGCGCGC
>Ga0207019_1056_pt1 | contig 28287 bp, 32 predicted proteins | sample Alteio_BWMinCont_50_FD_153483 | JGI IMG/M metagenome (GOLD analysis project Ga0207019, IMG submission 153483) | Enriched cells from forest soil in Barre Woods Harvard Forest LTER site, Petersham, Massachusetts, United States -... | ecosystem: Environmental > Terrestrial > Soil > Temperate forest >...
TATTTTGCCCTATGGAATGATAAGCCTGTGGGCTATCTAAAAATAAACTTTAACGATGCCCAGTCGGAGTTACAGGAAAAGAATGGTGCCGAGATAGAGCGTATTTATGTATTGAGTGAACACCAGGGGAAAGCAATTGGCAAAAAACTGATGGAGCTTGCCATTAATATAGCTATTGAAAAACAAATGGAATATGTATGGCTGGGTGTGTGGGAAAAGAACCCTAACGCCATCCGCTTTTATGAACGCCATGGGTTTAAGATATTCGGCAAGCACACCTTCCCATTCGGCGAATCGCAGGATGAGGATTATTTGATGAAGCTGGAATTATAGCCAACATGAGGTTAAAGGTTAAAGGCGAAAGCTGAAAGGTCGCGACTACATTACCTTTTGCCTTTGCCCTTTCAACCTTTTACCTTTCCTGTCCGTCCTTTCCCTGTGTAACTATTTGCGGAATAGCTTGTAGATACAGCCACAGCCTCCATCGTCATGCCGAACTTGTTTCGGCATCTCACACGCTAAGTTTACTACAAGTAGGTGACCTGGTTAATGGGATGCTGAAACAAGTTCAGCATGACTCGCTTATTAATCTTTCAAAAAAGGATTAAAATTCCTCACGCCTATATCCATCCCTACAGCCCGGCAAACCGTCTTATCGCCAAACTTAAAGTTTATCTTATCCATCGCCTGGTAAAGCCGTATGCGTTCCTCGTTATCTTCAAACAGGTTTATCTGGTAACTGCCGGTAGCCAGCTGACTAAGCCTTACTCCTATCAGCCTAATTTCACGGTGCTTGTTCCAGGCACTTTTCAGCAGGTTCTTTATGCCGGGGATAAGGATATGCTCGGCTGCGGTTAAAGGTATCTTTTGCTGTTGGGTATGCGTATCAAAATTGCCATAGCGTATTTTTATGGCGAGGCATGATGCCAGCTTATTTTCCCTGCGTAGCTTACCCGCCAGTTCTTCCGTCATGGATGTAATAACCGTTTCCAATGTACGCGGGTCGGAAACATTGGTATCGAATGTATGCTCGGTGGATATTGATTTACGTTCAGAATGTGGCGTAATCTCGCTATAATCTATCCCACGTGCCTTTTCCCATATCCATATGCCCGCTTTGCCAAAAAACGTTTCCAAAAAGCGTAGTTCAACCCGTTGCAGGTCGCCTATTTTTTCAAGGCCATATTGATAAAGCTTGTTACAGGTACTCTCGCCCAAGCCCGGTATAGCGCTAATGGGTAAAGGCGCTAAAAACTGCATCTCGCTGCCATGCGGCACAAAAAGTTGACCGTTAGGCTTTGCCTTATTCGTAGCCATTTTAGCCACCGTTTTGCCCGATGCCATGCCGAATGAGATAGGCAGTTTCGTTTCCTTTATAATGCGTTGCCGAACCTGTGTAGCCAGCTTATAGGGGTCGAAAAACCTGTCCGTCCCACTCATATCTATATAAAATTCATCGACCGACGATTTTTGGTACAGCGGCACCATCTCATCAATAATTTTAGTTACCTGTGCCGAGGCCTCTGAATATCGCCCGTGACTACCATGTATCACAATTGCATCGGGACATAGTTTAAGTGCCTGCCTGGTGGGCATGGCCGAATGTACCCCAAACTTTCGTGTTTCATAACTGCACGATGCCACTACCCCACGCTCTGCCGAGCCGCCGATAATAACCGGTTTGCCGATGAGCGATGGGTCGAATAATCGCTCAACCGAGACGAAGAAGGAATCAAGGTCGATATGTACGATATACCGTTTGGAAGACATAGCACAAATATGAAAAAAGATTTGCTATTTTACTAATTTTTTTAGCAAATTTGTATAGCAAACGTATTTAAATTAATGAGTTGATTTTACCCTCTTTGCGACTTGTCGCAGAGAGGGTGGTCGAGCGAAGCAACGACCGGGTGAGTTTAATGAAGCGATATTACCGCCAATGCACAGCGCTTTAACTCACCCCGACTACGCTACGCTGGTCGACCCTCTCTCTTCGCCTTCGGCGGAAAGAGGGCTAAAAATTTAGATGCGTTTACATATTCCATTTTGATGAGTTATGAAACACACTACAGATTATTTATTGATGCTATCGCTGCCCGAGCGGATAGAGAACCATATCAGGCTGTATAAAAAGTCGTGCGCAAAGCACATCGGCAAGTTTAAAGGGCTGTACTCGCAGGCGCACATCTCTTTTGGCATCTTGCACGATGAGTCGGATAAGCCCTTGCAGCTTTCATTCGGCATGGGTAATTATTTTGAGGCCATTAGTCGTGTGTTTGATGATGTTGAACCACGCAAGCTCTACATTAAGGATTTCGCCTATTTTTCGCACGGCCCCCGGTTCATAACCATATATGCCAATGTGATAACCGATAATCATACAAAAGATTGGTTCGCCCGTATCGACCGCAAGCTGAACCTCAACAAACAAACCGTGCCGCATATCACCATTGCCAAAAATATACCTGTTGAGCACTTCGATATCCTGTGGCCGCACTTTAGTAAACTGAGTTATGAGGAAGCATTTTACAGCGAAGAATTAAACATCTTCCAAAAGGATGCGACCAGCCCCAATGCCGTTTACCGCCCCTATAAACGCATTGCTTTTGGCGATAAAAGGCCGTCACCCGTTAGCAACTCTTATTGATGGTTATGGAAAGCTACAGGGATTATATGTTCATCCTTTCGCCGCCTGCGGAGATTGCCGCGCAGGTAAAAAAATTCAAGCAGGCCAGTGAGCGGCTCATCGGCGATTTTGAGGGATTGCACAGCAAAGCACACATCACCCTAAAAAATCTGCGCCGACAAAAGCCCTTCTTCACTGAGCCATTATTGGAGCAGATGGAGAAAGAGCTATCCCTTATTGAACCCTTCGTTTTGCAGCTCAACGGCTTCGCGCATTTTTTGCCAACCGACTATACCACCATTTATGCCACCATTAGATCAACCCCTGAAATGGAAGACTGGTTTAAACGACTAAGAAAATGCCTTGAAGAAAAAAAAGCCGTACCCCACCTAACCATTGCCCGGCAAGTACCCGACCTGCAAGCCAAAAAGCTATGGCCCAAATTCAAAAACCGCCCCTGGGATGATGAATTTGAGGTAGACCGCCTCACCATCCTCTACCGCGAAACCTTCGGCGGCAGCAAGCATTGGCAACCCTTCAGGGAGATACGCTTTAAAGGCAACCCGGTGTTGAATAAATGGGTTGATAAGAAAAAGGAAGCGAAGCCCGATAAGTTTATTGATTTGGATCAGACCAGTTTGTTTTGAATTGAGGTGAAAGGTTAAAGGCGAAAGGTTAAAGGTTGATGAGAGTAGTTAATACCTTTCGCCTTTGCCCTTTCAACCCTTTACCTGTCCGTCCTTTCGCTGTGTAACTATTTGCGGATAACACAACAGCCTTAGCAATTGAACCTTAAATTAATTATTCAATTTATTTCATTAAATTTGAAATATGAACAGCATGCGAATCGACATATTAGACCCCAAGGCCAAAAGGCTTTTGAAGGACCTTGCAGATTTAAACCTGATCGCTATCCGCGATACTTCAAAAAATAGCTTTGCGAGCGTTTTGAAAAAACTGCGTTCAAAAAACTCATCCGCGCCAACACTTCAAGAAATAACCAATGAAGCAGAATTAGTGCGAAGCAAACGTTATGCAAAATAAGGTTAGCAGAATTATTATTGACACTAACCTCTGGATCAGCTTTTTAATTACCAACGATTACACGAAGCTTGATGAAATTATTCTTTCAGGAAATGCTATTTTAGTTTTTAGCCAGGAATTACTCGACGAGTTTTTAGCTGTTGCAAAGCGACCAAAATTCAGGCGATTCTTTTCCATTGCCGATATTGAAGACCTACTCGAAACCATCGACGAATATGCCGACCTTGTAAAGGTTAAGACCCAAATTGCAGTCTGTCGCGACCCAAAAGACAATTTTTTGCTGGCATTATCAATTGATGGTAACGCGCATTTTTTATTGACCGGCGACAATGACCTGCTGGAACTGGCCAAAATTGGAGAAACTGTAATAGTAACCATTTCAGATTTTCTGCAAGACAAATAAGTTCACTTATCCGTCCGTCCTTTCCCTGTACAACTATTGGCGGAAAACTACCTCAGCAAAATGAGTATTTATACTTTCCAACTTCAGGTAGTTCTATCATACCCAGCAAAAATCTACACCCATACTTTTGCCCTTGTAAAAAAACAAGACTAATTTATGAATGTATATAAGCCCAAACCAATAGAAGAAAGAATAAGCGAACTAATTACCAGGATAAGTACTGTACGCAGCGAGTTAATAAAGTTGAAAATTCAAAAACGCTTGCTGTTGAAACTGAAACAAATACAGGAAGCCGGTGAGTAATACAGGCGGCACTTGCAACTTATACATCGGCAATAATACTTTTTAAAGCAGCAATGACGCGTTGGGGAATACATATAACTAAAAATCAACCCCTTACACCTTTTTAACAATTTATTAACCGTAAACAAACGCTTTTTCTATCTTTGCGGCGGGATAAGTCTTTTACGGCCAGCTCCTCTTGAACTCCCCCAGGGTGGGAACGCAGCAAGGGTAGAGAGTTGTAGCGGCGCGATAAAAGTAGCTTATCCCTTTTTTATTTTCTTCTTTTGGCACAATTGCCATACTTTCTTTTCCAAGAAATCCTCTTATATTCGTTGTTCATTTCTCTTAAACTGACTCATATGCAACTCATTAAAAAATTCGGCATACTATTGTCGTTGTTACCGGGGGCCGTTATGGCGCAAAACTCCATGCAAACCAACCCCTTACTGGTACATTCCGATAAACCCATCGAGTTCAATAAGTTTAACGCCACCACTATTAAACAGGCTACAACAACCCTGATGAAAGTGTCGGATGCGCGTATCCATAAAATTACTGCTATCCCCGCAGGGAAAAAAACAGTTGCCAATACGCTGATGGCCTTTGATGAGCTGGAATATGACCTTAACGACCTGAGTGCAGAGATAAGCCTTGTGGCATCAACTTACGCCGATGATGCCAGCCGCAATGAGGCCAATGACCAATTACAAATATTATCATCATACGGCAGCGACCTGTTTTTGAACGAGCCTTTGTATAAGGCGCTGAAGTCATTCTCGGCATCATCGGCCGGGAAATTATCGGCCACGCAAAAGAAATTTTTAAAGGAAACCCTGATAGGCTTTGAAGTTAACGGCATGAAGCTGGATGCTAACAGTCGCAAAAAGCTGAAAGTGATAAACGATAAGTTAATTGATTTCGGCAACCAATTTGATAAAAACATTGCCGAATTTAAAGATAGCGTTGAGTTTACCCTACCCGACCTTGCAGGCATCCCCGGCGAATATATCACAGCATGGAAAAGGCCCGGTGGCAAATACGTGCTGCGCATAAACGGCCCCAACTACATAAACGTGGAGAAGTATGCCGATGTTGAAGCTACCCGCAAGGCCATGTTCATGAAATACCAGAACCGCGCCTACCCTGCCAACATGGGCACCATGGATAGCTTATTCTACTATCGCCAAAAACTGGCCGACCAACTTGGCTATAAAACCTATGCCGAATACGCCTTAGTTACCAAAATGGCCGACAAACCGGCTAAGGTATGGTCGTTTTTAGATGACCTGCAAGCCAAGCTTACACCACATGTAGGGCCTGAACTGGATGAGTTAAAACAACTTAAACAAGCGCAACATCCCGATGGCCCGTCAACTTTACAGGTATGGGATCTGCAGTATTATAGTAAAAAAATGCTCGACAGCAAATACAGCCTGAATACCGATGAGGTAAAGCAGTACTTTGAAATGAATAATACTGTACAGGGTATGTTTACCGTGTACCAAAAATTATTCAACATCAAGATACACGAAGTTAAGGGCTTACCGGTATGGAGCGCCAAAATAAGATCGTACGAGTTATGGATGGATGGCAAAAAGATGGGCACTTTCTTTTTAGACCTCTATCCACGCCCAAACAAATACACCCACTTTGAAACCGCGCCTATTGCCCAATACCGCATAGCCAATGGCAAGGAAATATTGCCTGTAGGCACGCTGATATGTAACTTCCCCGAAGGAACGGCCACCCAACCATCATTGCTCGACCACGGCGATGTTATCACCATGTTCCACGAATTTGGTCACCTGATACACTTTTTGCTGTGTCACCCGGTTATTGCAAACCAATATTCATTTGCGGTAAAGGGCGACTTTGTTGAAGCGCCATCGCAATTCCTGGAGAATTTTTGCTGGAATTATGATTGCTTAAAACTATTCGCCAAAGACTACAAAACCGGCGCTGTGTTACCCAGATCGCTTTTTAATAAAATGAAAGCCGCGCAAAATGCAGGCGTAAGCATACAATACATCAGGCAGGTATCGCTTGCCAAGCTCGACTTTACTTTTGAGGACCGCTACAACAGCATTAAAAACGAAGGTATTGACCAGGTTGAAAAAGACCTTTGGACAATGAACCAAACCCCATATCCTGAAGGCAGCCACTTTATTTGCAGCTTTACACACTTGAACGGCTACGGCGCTAATTATTACGGTTATTTATGGTCGAAAGTGTATGCGCAGGATATATTCTCGGTATTTGAACAGCACGGCGTGCTTGACCAGGCCACAGGCGTAAGGTACCGGAAGGACATTTTACAGGAAGGTTCGCAGGAAGATGAGATGGCCATGTTAAGGCACTTTTTAGGTCGTGAACCAAATTCAAAGGCATTTTTGAAATCGTTGGGGATAAAGTAGGGAGAAAATTGTTGTAAAGTTGTAATGTTTTAAGGTTGGAAGGTTGCATTGTGCAACTGTTATTTAACTTTACAACATTACAACTTTTAACTTTACAACATACATGCTCGATATACTCATCATAGGCGGCGGCCCTATCGGAATAGCTTGCGGGCTGGCAGCACAAAAGGCCGGTTTAAGCTTTTTAATAGTGGAGAAAGGCTGCCTGGTCAATTCATTATACAACTATCCATCCACCATGACCTTTTTTTCCACCTCGGAAAAACTGGAAATTGGGGGCATACCCTTTGTAACCATCAGCAACAAACCGGTACGTGCCGAGGCTTTGGAATATTATCGCAGGGTAGCTACATCACGCCATCTGCCCATTAACTTATTTGAGGAAGTGACGGGCATCAGTAAGGATGGTGATGATTATGCCATTTCAACCAAAAAAGCAAACTACCATGCTAAAAATATAATTATAGCTACTGGCTTTTATGATATTGCTGTACACCTTGACATCCCGGGTGAGCATTTGCCTAAAGTACAACATTATTATAAGGACCCGCATTATTACGCCATGCAAAAGGTGGTAGTTGTAGGTTCAAGCAACTCGGCTATTGATGTGGCCTTGGAAACCTACCGTAAAGGCGCTGAGGTTACTTTAGTTATCAGGGGTGATGAGATAAGTCACCGGGTAAAATACTGGGTGAGACCCGATATTATTAACCGTATTAAAGAAGGCAGTATTAAGGCTTATTTCAATTCGAGTCTTACAGAGATACGCGGACACGAAGTTGTTATACAAACTCCGGACGGACAAATAACCATCCCCAATGATTTTGTAATGGCGATGACAGGCTATAAACCCAACTTTGAGTTTTTGAAGAAGATGGGCATTATATTATCCGACGATAAATACATCCCCCAATATAACCCCGAAACCATGGAAACCAATGTACCCGGCTTATACCTTGCCGGCGTAGTAGTAGGCGGAATGGATACGCATTTATGGTTTATTGAAAACTCGCGCATACATGCCAATATGATAATTGCGGATATTGTGAGTAAGAAAAAGTAACAGTATTGCCACCCCGCTATTACTTGTTAAACACTTGTTTGTAATAAAAATGCGTCTAAATGATTTAAACGCATTTTTTACTTGCATAAGTAAAAATTAATGCAAACTTTTGCACTTAATTAAAAAGAGCATAAAAAATGAGCTTACAAAGCATAAATAAGTTAGTAGCCAAGGCAGTTTTCGCCCCGGTTGCCGCTGCTTTGTTTACAGTTAACTTCATCGTTACTCCATCACGACGAAGGCTATTTATGCCACGGGTTTAATTACTATTAGCTGCCCAAATCTCAAACATGAAGTTTAAACTAAACTTCTTCCCTAAAATTCATCTAAATAATTACGGCCTTGCAGCCAATAATTTACGATAATACTCTTTTATACTATAATGACTATACAAGATTTTGACATACAGGTTGCCACCGCCCAAAATGTTGATTACGCACAGCAGATATGCGATGAAATGGCGGAATCGGCTAAAGCGCGCGGTACGGGCATAGCCCAGCGCTCGCCGCAATATGTTGCAGATAAAATGATGGAAGGCAAAGCGGTTATCGCCCTTCATAAAGACGGCACATGGGCAGGTTTCTGCTATATTGAAACCTGGAGCCACGGCGATTTCGTGGCTAACTCGGGGCTTATAGTTAATCCTCAATTCAGGAAAGTAGGCTTGGCAAAAGCCATCAAGCATAAGATTTTTGAATTATCGCGCAGCAAATATCCTGAATCAAAGCTATTTGGGTTGACCACGGGTTTGGCTGTAATGAAAATAAACTCGGAGTTAGGTTATGAACCTGTAACTTACTCTGAACTAACACAAGACGAGGAATTTTGGAAAGGTTGCAGAAGCTGCGTTAATTATGATATTTTAACCAGTAAAGAGCGCAAGAATTGCATGTGTACAGCCATGCTTTTCGACCCTGCGGCAAAAGCAAAGGAAATTGAAGAAAAATCAAAGGAAATGTCGCGCAAGGCGAAGCTGTTTCAGCGCATTGAAAATGTGATTAAAAGTTTCAGCCAGGATATAAAAATATTTTAACATCTATCAATAACATGAAAAAAAAGGTTGTTTTAGCTTATAGTGGCGGATTGGATACATCTTTTTGCTGTATTTATCTTACACAAGATCTGGGTTACGAAGTTCACTCGGTAATTGTAAATACCGGTGGTTTTAGCAATGAAGAATTAAGGAGCGTTGAAGAACGTGCTTACAAAATGGGCGTTACCTCGCACCATGTGGTTGATGAGACCGAGAACTTTTACAATACCTGCGTGCGATTTTTGATATATGGTAACGTATTGAAAAACAACACCTACCCGCTGTCAGTAAGTGCCGAGCGTGTGAGCCAGGCTACTGCAATTGCTAACTACGCTAAGGAAATTGGTGCCGAATTTGTTGCCCACGGCAGCACCGGTGCGGGTAACGACCAGGTGCGTTTTGACATGATATTTAATATCCTGGTACCTGATGTACAGATCATCACCCCTATCCGTGATTTGAAATTGAGCCGTGAGGCTGAAATTCAATACCTGAAGGACCATGGTGTGGATATGAATTTTGAAAAAGCAAAATATTCCATCAATAAAGGTATTTGGGGAACTTCAGTTGGCGGTAAGGAAACTTTGACCTCAAATTTAGGATTACCCGAAGATGCATGGCCCACACAGGTTAGTGAAACAGGCTCGCGTGATATAGAATTGGAATTTGAAAAAGGTGAATTGATAGGTATCGATGGTAAAAAATACGACCATCCAACCAAAGCTATACAGGCATTACAAGCCATTGCAGGGCCTTACGGCATCGGCAGGGATATACATGTGGGTGATACTATAATAGGTATAAAAGGCCGTGTTGGTTTTGAAGCTGCTGCACCAATGGTAATTATAAAGGCGCACCATACATTAGAAAAACACGTATTGACCAAATGGCAGCTTTCATGGAAAGACCAGTTATCGTCATTCTATGGCAACTGGCTGCATGAAGGCCAGTTCCACGATCCTATTATGCGTAATATTGAGGCATTCTTAAGCGATACACAACAAAATGTAAGCGGTAAGGTATTTGTACAGTTAAATCCTTACAGGTTCCAGGTAGTTGGTATTGAATCGGCACATGACCTAATGTCGAATAAATTCGGCAGCTATGGCGAGATGAATAATGCCTGGACGGGCGACGATGTTAAAGGTTTCTCGAAAATATTCGGCAACCAGGTAATGATCTACCATAAAGTTAATAACCACGAATAACTATGGACAACCCTATTTTTTCAAAAAGTGAATGCCTTAGCCACTATAAATGGGGTGATGATTGTTATGGCTGGAATTTTATTGATAGCGACATACTCTCGGTAAAACAGGAATTAATGCCACCCGATACATCGGAGCAACTGCATTACCATGAAAAGGCATCGCAGGTATTTTTTATCCTGAAAGGCAAAGCCACCTTTTCCATTGATGGAGAGATATGTGTTTTAAAACCGGAACAGGGCATTGAAATAAAACCCGGTCAAAAGCATTTTATAGCGAATAAAGAAACCAGCGACCTTGAATTTATTTTATACTCAACACCATCTACCAAAAATGACAGGTTCAACATTGAATAAGATAAAAGCAGGAATTATTGGCGGTGCAGGCTATACGGGTGGCGAAATGCTACGGATATTAGTTAACCACCCCAATGTGGAGATTGTATTTGTGAACAGCAAAAGCAACGCGGGTAACTACGTTTACGAAGTACACACCGACCTTTTTGGCGATACTGAACTAAAATTTACAGGCGATCTGTCTAATGATATTGATGTATTATTCCTGTGTGTGGGCCATGGTGATGCAAAGAAGTTTTTGGCTGAGAATGATATACCCGACAATATAAAGATAATCGACCTGAGCCAGGATTTTAGGTTAATTCAAAACTCAAAATTCAACAATAAAACCTTTGTTTACGGTTTACCTGAATTGAATAGGGATGCCATTAAATCGGCACAAAATATTGCTAATCCCGGTTGCTTTGCTACCTGTTTACAGTTAGGATTGTTGCCTTTAGCAGCAAATTCATTATTGAATAGCGAGGTGCACATCACGGCAACAACAGGTTCTACAGGTGCGGGACAAAGTCCATCGGCTACCACGCATTTTACGTGGAGAAATGATAACCTGTCTATTTATAAAGCTTTTGAGCATCAGCATTTAGGTGAAATTGGACAGTCCTTGAACCAGTTACAACCTGAGAACGGACAGACAATAAACTTCATTCCCTACCGTGGTGATTATACACGTGGTATCATCGCATCTATCTATTTAGACAGCGATCTGAGTGGTGATGAAGCATTCAAGCTTTATGAGGAATATTATGCAGCACACCCGTTTACGCATGTAACCACACGTAATATCGACTTAAAGCAAGTGGTAAATACCAACAAATGCTTTATACAAATAGCCAAGCATGGCAGCAAACTGTTGATCACAAGCATTATTGATAATTTAACCAAAGGTGCATCGGGCCATGCTGTGCAGAATATGAATTTGATGTTTGAGCTTGATGAAACGACTGGTTTGCGTTTAAAGGCGACAGGATTTTAGAAGAAATAAATTATACCACGCGTCATTGCGAGGTACGAAGCAATCCCTGTCTATCATGCACAGGCATATAGAGATTGCTTCGTCGTACCTCCTCGCAATGATGAAAGAATTAAAAGGCAAAATGAAACTATTCGACGTATATCCAATCAATCCGATAAACATTGTAAAAGGTGTTGGCAGTTTAGTGTATGATAACCACGGCCAGGAATATCTGGACCTGTATGGCGGCCATGCGGTTATATCCATTGGTCATACAAATCCGCATTATGTAAAGCGATTGGAAGACCAGTTACACCAAATTGGTTTCTATTCCAACTCTATCGAAATACCTTTACAAACTGAACTGGCGGAGAAGCTGGGCAAGGTATCGGGTAAAGAGGATCACCAGTTATTCTTGTGTAATTCAGGTGCCGAGGCTAATGAGAACGCATTGAAACTGGCTTCGTTTTATAATGGTAAAAAGAAGGTTATCGCGTTTCGTAAGTCATTTCACGGGCGTACATCATTGGCGGTAGCAGTTACTGACAATCCAAAAATCGTTGCCCCGGTTAATGAAACCGACAATGTGATATTCCTGCCATGGCAGGATGAAACTGCGCTTGAACAAGCATTTGCTAACAATGAAATATCATCGGTAATAATTGAGGGCATACAAGGCGTTGGCGGTATACAGGTGGCAAGTGAAAGCTTTTTACAAAAGATACGTTCCTTATGCGACCAGTATAATGCTGTTTTCATTGCTGATTCAGTGCAATGTGGTTACGGACGGACAGGTAAATTCTTCTCGCATGATTTTGCAGGCATCAATGCCGATATATACAGTATGGCTAAAGGCATGGGCAATGGCTTCCCTGTTGGTGGTATTATTATATCGCCCAAAATACAACCGGTTTACGGTATGTTAGGTACTACATTTGGCGGTAACCACTTGGCCTGTGCGGCGGGATTAGCAGTATTGGAAGTGATAGAGCGTGATAACCTGATGCAAAATGCTGCCAAAGTTGGCGGTTATTTAATAAGTGAACTTAAAAAGTTTGATAAGGTTAAAGAAGTGCGTGGTCGTGGATTGATGATAGGCATTGAACTGCCTGAAGAACTGGCACATGCACGTAAGGACCTGCTATTCAAACATCATATTTTTACCGGCGAGGCTAAACCAAACGTAGTAAGGCTATTACCGGCGCTAAATTTAACAAAAGCTTATGCCGATAGATTTTTAGAGGCGTTTGCATCTGTAATTAAATAATACATAAGGCCCAATGAAACTATTCTCTTCTGTACACGATGTAACCGACATTAACGCGCTTGTTGCCGATGCTTTGCAATTGAAGCAAAACCCGTACGCGCATCAGCATTTGGGCAAAAACAAAACCATCGGGTTGGTTTTTCTGAATCCGAGTTTGCGTACACGCATGAGCACACAAAAAGCCGCGCTTAATTTGGGCATGAACGTTATGGTGCTGAACATCGACAAAGAAGGATGGGCATTGGAACTGAAAGACGGCGCTATAATGGATGGCACCACTGTCGAGCACATCCGCGAAGCAGCAGCAGTTATGGGGCAGTATGTAGATATAATTGGTGTGCGCTCGTTCCCCGGCCTTAAAAACCGCGAAGAGGATTATAACGAAGAGATATTTAACAAGTTTGTAAAATATTGCGCAGTGCCGGTAGTGAGTTTAGAATCGGCTACACGTCACCCACTACAAAGCCTTGCCGACCTGGTTACCATTACCGAGCTAAAAACAAAACCGCGCCCTAAAGTGGTATTAACATGGGCACCGCACATAAAACCTTTACCACAGGCCGTACCCAATTCATTTGCTGAATGGATGTGCAAAGCCGATGTTGATTTTACCATCGCCCATCCAAAGGGTTATGAGTTGAGTACTGACTTTACACAAGGCGCAACCATTACTAATAACCAGGATGAAGCTTTAAAGGACGCTGATTTTATATATGTAAAGAATTGGTCGGCATACGAACCTTATGGCAAGATATTGCCGGGCAACGAGGATTGGATGTTAACCAATGAAAAACTACACATAACCAACGATGCCAAAGTAATGCACTGCTTACCTGTCCGCCGTAATTTGGAGCTGTCGGATGAGATACTGGACGGACGGAACTCTATTGTAGTGCATGAAGCGGGTAATCGGGTTTGGGCTGCACAGGCTGTTTTGAAAAAGATGTTGGAGAGTTTGTAAATATCAGCCAATGTACATCCCCTCTTTCAATAAATTCGAAGACAAGCAAGAAGTCATCAGCTTTATAAAGCGATACAGCTTCGGCACAATCGTAACCGCATCAAACAATTTACCGGTCGCTAACCATTTGCCATTTTTGATAGAGGAAAGAGATGACAAAATAATCATATCCTCACATTTCGCGAAGGCTAATCCGCAAGCATTGGAAATTGTTGGCAATGATGTCTTAGTGATATTTACCGAGCCGCATGCCTATATTTCGCCTAAGCACTATGAAAAGGAAACCAATGTGCCGACCTGGAACTATATAGCAGTACATGCTTATGGCAAAGCCCTGCTTTTGGAAGGAGAACAGGCACATATGGAATTACTGGAGCGCACAATTAATACATTTGAAGAAAGCTACTTTCAGCAATGGCAGGCACTATCGCCGGAGTATAAGTCGAAAATGATAAAAGGAATTACCGGGTTCGAGATAACAGTAACCGATTTGCAGGCCAAAAGCAAATTAAGCCAAAACAGGACAGCAAAAGAGCGGGATAATATTATTGACACACTAAAAACAAGCAACAATACCAACGAAAGTGATATTGCCGCTTACATGGCATCTCAAAAACAATAATTACTTCGACACCGGCTCTGTCATCATAGTTTCTGTATTGAAATACCTTACCACCAACCGATTATCGCTATTCTTATTAAAATAATTCAGGAACCAGCTTAAAAATACGCTCAGTTTATTGCCAAAGCCTGCCAGCGACATAATATGCACAACGCCCCATAACAGCCAGGCAAAAAATCCCTGAAAATGCAATGGCCCCAGGTCGGCAACAGCTTTGTTGCGACCTATGGTTGCTAATGTACCTTTATCAACATATTTAAATGGCACTGTTGGTTCACCTTTTATAAGATGCACCAAGTTTTTGGCCAGGTGCTTGCCTTGCTGTATGGCGGCGGGCGCTACGCCGGGTAGGCCATTGGGTGTTTCGGGGGTTATCATGGCAGCTACATCGCCAATGGCAAAAATATTTTCAAACCCGTTTACGCGACTTATGTTGTCGGTTAATATACGGTTGCCTTTGGTTATGGTTTGCGCAATACCTTCGGGTACCTCGCCTTTAACGCCTGCGGCCCAAAAAACATTACGGGTATGAATAACAGTACCATCGTCAATTTTCAATTCGTAGCCGTCGTAACTTTGCACATGCACACTGTTGTATATAGTTACTTCGCCATTGGCTAAGAATTCTTTAGCCTTTACCGATGCCTGTGGCGACATAGCAGCAAGGAGCCTATCCTTTCCCTCCACTAAATAAACCTTCATATGTTGCTTCTTCAACCCATGATAATCCTTCATTAAAATAAGCTGCCGCATCTCAGCCAAAGCGCCCGAAAGTTCAACACCTGTAGGGCCACCACCGACAACAACAAAGGTCATCAGGGCTTCACGCTCGTTATAAGTTTTGGTAACCAGCGCTTTTTCCAAATTTTGCAGGATAAGGCTGCGCAGGTTCAGCGCTTCGGGGATATTTTTCATGGGCATGGCAAAATGCTCTATCTCCTTGTTGCCGAAAAAATTTGTATTTGAACCTGTGGCTATCACTAAATAATCGTAGTTGATATCGCCCATATCGGTGCTTACCGTATTGCTTTCGGAGTTTATTTTCTGAACATCCGTCAAAAAAAACCTGAAATTATCCTGGTGGGTAAATATCCTGCGTATAGGGAAGCCTATCGAATCGGCCGGTATGGCGCCCATAGCTACCTGGTAAAGCAATGGCTGAAAAGTATGATAGTTATGCCTGTCGAGCATCATTACTTTAACAGGCGCGTTCTTTAACTGTTTAGCCAATTGTAGCCCGCCAAATCCCCCGCCAATAATAACAACACGGGGTACAGGTGTGGTAGGTGTATCCATAATTTATTAAAGCAATAAATTTACCATTTGTGTTTTAATTAAGTGTTTGAAGGTTCACTTTTTATATAGCCATGACTTAAGTAATATTTCATATATCATAAAATGCGTGCTTTAGATGCAAAAACGATATACTTTAACCCCATTTTGATAATTTTTTTCTCGATTTGATACATATTCAGCTTATAAATATCTCCCATAAGTTGTATTTAAGGTAATAATATATCACGGGCATGTTAATTTTTACTATTATTTGCCAATTAATAAACAAAATTTATTATTTTTAACCGCATTGTTAAGAAAATCGAATGAAATCCCACTTTTATTTATGATTTTTCTAACTTATAGCTTTAAAAATACATAACTACCCTCGAGTAATGGAAACTAATAAGTGTGATTTGGCGGGTTTAATTAAATGATGGACAAACTGGATAAAAACCGCCCCGGCCAGCAAAATGAAAAGGGCGACCTGTATATTATAAAAATTGGCGGGAATGTTATTGACAGTTCAGAAAACCTGCACAATTTCCTGAAGGATTTTACAGCGCTTAAAGGGAACAAAATATTGGTGCATGGTGGCGGGAAAGTAGCCACCCAATTATCGGAAACGCTGGGCATTGAGCCAAAAATGGTTGAAGGCAGGCGGATAACTGATATTGAAACATTAAGAGTAGTTACCATGGTTTACGGCGGCCTCATTAATAAAAACATTGTGGCCCAATTACAAAAGTTTGGCACCAATGCTATTGGGCTTACCGGTGCCGACGGCAATTTTATCCGCACAAAAAAGCGCCCTGTAAAAACCATTGATTACGGTTTTGTGGGCGATATTGATGAAACATCGATAGATGATACAAATATAAAACGGTTGATGGACGGGGGATTTACACCCGTTTTTTGTGCCATAACACATGATGGGGACGGACAGCTACTAAATACCAATGCCGATACTATCGCGTCGGCTTTGGCGGTATCATTAGCTAAGTTATATGATACTACACTTATTTATTGTTTTGAGAAAAGCGGGGTTTTAAAAGACATTAATGATGAAGATTCGTTAATAAGCGACATTGACCCGCAATATTATGAAGAATTAAAAAAGCAGCAAATTATCCATAGCGGCATGCTGCCAAAACTGGATAATGCTTTTACAGCTATAACCTGTGGTGTTAAGGCCGTAATTATAGGGCATGCAAACAACCTGGGGCTACTGAATGAAAACAAAAATTTTGGAACTCGTTTAAGCAAAAACGCATGAATTCACAACAAAGCATTGCCATAATTGGCAGCGGGAACATTGGGCTATCATTGGCTAAAGGATTGGTAAAGGGAGGGATATGCAAACCGCAGCAAATTATGCTTACCCGCCGCAATATCGCATCGTTAGCTCCCCTTGCCGACCAGGGTTATTATGTTACCGACAATAACATTAAAGCGGTAAAAAGGGCCGACATAGTAGTTGTGGCAGTATTACCGCAGCAATTGAACAAGTTGCTTGATGAGATAAAGCCAGCCATAAAATCAGAAAAGCAGCTGATCATATCGGTAGTATCGGGGGTTACCTGTGCCGATATTCGCCAGCAACTCGACCTGAATGTGCAGGTGATACGTGCCATGCCTAACACAGCAATAGCCATTGGCCATTCCATGACCTGTATTGCTACCGATAATGGCAGCACAAAAAACGTAAACCTTGTAAAATCGCTTTTTGATACTGTTGGTGTAAGCATACAGATAAACGAAGAATTGATGACATCGGCTACGGCGCTTTGCGCCTGCGGCATAGCTTTCTTTTTGCGCTCTATACGCGCTGCATCGCAAGGCGGTACCGAGATAGGCTTCCACTCTGCCGATGCCTTAAAAATGGCCGCACAGACCGCCAAAGGCGCCGCAGACCTAATATTACAGCTACACTCCCACCCCGAGCAGGAAATAGATAAAGTAACATCCCCAAGTGGCTGTACCATAGCCGGATTGAACGAGATGGAACATAACGGTTTCAGCTCGGCTATGATAAAAGGGATAAAATTATCTGCGGATAAGGCCGGGGATCTGTATCACAAGGAAGAATAATTTGATTTCGAATTTCGGATGTTCAATTTCGGATTTAGAAATTCGGTATATTAGCTTTCTTTTGATATAACAATGAAAGCCTTATCACTTATTACCTTTTTACTAATATCTGGTCTTAATAATATAAATGCCCAATACTCACTTTTTATAAAAGACGGCAGTATAAAGGTTCAACAATTATCTGAAGTCGAACTAAAAAGGCAATTATCTAAATATGATTTTTCAACGTTGTTTACCTGCACTGATAATTCAGTTATATATGGTTTCATAGGCAATAATTATCAACGTATCAGGATAAAGATTATTTCAGTTACTAAGGATTCATTGATACCAAACACTTACAAAGTTTATGGTAAATCGATGGTGAAAAATAATGTGGATGAATTTACCGGCAGCATTATCATTTCAACTATATCCAAACAAAAAGTAATGTCGTATGGAGTTGATAATGAGTATAAAAACAAGGGCTTTAAAGGTGAATTTGTGATTTCGGGCAATTACTCATTATCTGAAAATCCCAAACAAAACCACGCAGGGATTTTTAACGGAACGTTCCGTACTGGTTTTTACCTGGATAAAAGAAATGAAATCCATTATGATGATATCAATAATTATTCAGATGGTTACATGAATAATTTATTTACCGGGAAATGGACAGATTATAAAACAAGATTGTCAAAAACATGCAATTGGGGTGATTACAGAATCCCAAATTCAGGAAATTTTGACGGAGGTGCTGGAGAGTTTTCTCCTATGACTAACGATACATCACTTGGTTGGCAAAATATTCATGACATGTGGGTTAGAGACAAAAATGGGAAACTTACAGCTAAAGCAAAACTTGCCAAAAAATCAGAAGAAGACAAATGGTGGCAATAATTTTATATTTTAGCATCAATGGATTTTGTACCTTTTGATACCGTTGGCCTTACTGCAACTGATTTTGATGATTTTTATCAAACCTATAAAGCGCTCGATGAAAAATTCGACATACACCCTACCGGCGATATTGATTTTCACCTGGAAGATTTTGAAGCATTCCGGCTATACTCTGATGTACGATTGCGCGGTTCATTTGTAATAAAAAGCGTAAAAACAGATTGTTATATTCTTTTTATAGAAACCCATTATTTTGCAGGCACCGGCAGAACTGGCGACCATTATGGAAAAGAATATCAGATTTGGGCCCTTGCCTATGTGAAGCACAACTTTGGGCGTGTACTGATACGCCCGGAAACCTTAGCCGACAAAATAATTGAGCTGGTGCATCCCATTGAGATCGACTTTAAGGAAGACAAGGCTTTTAGCGACACGTTTTATGTTTTGGCTAATGATGCCGACAAGGCAATTCCCGGCATCGACCGCAATTTTCGTAACGCAGTGATGGATGTACGTCATGACCACTTTACTATCGAAATATTTGATCATACCCTCATTATCGGCGACCGTAAGATGATCACACCCGAAAGGTCGGTACATTTAAGTGAGTTTGTGAGCAGGTTATGTGGAATGTGTTGATCATCCACTTAATATTACATCCTGAAAATCTGTTGAATCCGTTTAATCCTAGTTCTTACACCTTCGCCGTTACCCTCGACCTGTGAATATCGGTATTCACATAGTCATTTTCTATCAAGCCATCGCGCATACGCACAATACGATGGGCATGCAATGCGATATCTTCTTCGTGAGTAACCAAGATGATGGTGTTGCCTTTATCGTGAATATCTTCAATGAGGCCCATTATTTCAATAGATGTTTTGGTATCAAGGTTACCTGTAGGCTCATCGGCCAAAATTATCGAAGGGTTATTTATCAGTGCCCGGGCGACAGCCACACGCTGCCTTTGCCCGCCCGATAGTTCATTAGGTCTGTGATCAACACGGTTGCCTAGCCCAACATTTTCTAATGTTTTTTTGGCCCTGTCAAGCCTGTCGGTTTTACTTACGCCTGCATAAACCAGCGGGAGTGCCACATTTTCAAGCGCGCTGTTGCGCGGCAGCAGGTTAAACGTCTGGAATACGAAACCGATCTCAGAGTTACGCACTTCGGCAAGATCATTCTCGCTCATGTGGCTTACATCAATACCGTTCAGTATGTAAGTACCTTTGGTTGGCGTATCCAGGCAACCCAAAATATTCATCAAGGTTGATTTACCCGAGCCTGATGGCCCCATCAATGCCACGAATTCACCTTTATTTATACTTAATGATACCGATTTAAGCGCGTGAATAGTTTCACTGCCTATTACATATTTACGTCCTATATCATTAATGGTAATTAGTGGCTCCATGCGTTTTTGTTTGGTTTGACTACTATGCGGTACTAATTGTTACAAGGAAAGCAAACGATTGTTAAATTCGAAATTGAACATCCGAAATTCGAAATTACTTCTCTATCACTTTCGCTACTAAAAAGTAATCGTCGGTATGTTTCGGAGCGTTTTGCAGGGCCTCGGTGGTGGTTATTTGTTGCTTCACTACATCTTCGCGCAAAACATTTACTTCATTGGTCATATAAACCAGCGGATCAATACCGGTGGTATCCAGCTCATTCAGTTTGGCCATAAAGTCCAGTATTTTGTTCATATCCTTTATCATCGCTTCCTTTTCATCTTCTGCAAGCTCAAGGCGGGCAAGGTTGGCTACTTTTTCTACTGTTTCCTTATCAATAATCATGCGTTTGTTAACTTTTTTTCAATAATGCCATGTACCATATCACGCAGGGCATCAGCATCATCTATTGTTAAATTTGCTGTTTCAATGGGCTTGTGTACAAATATATGGCAAATTCCCGGCCTGCTGCCATATTTTATACCATCGTCCCACAAAACCTGCCAGGTATCGGGCGAAGATATAGGAATGATCGGAATTTTCAATTCAATAGCCAGCCTGAAAGGCCCATTTTTAAACTCCTCTAATTTTGGCGGATAATTTGGCGGTATCCTGCCTTCGGGGAATATCACCAGCGTTTGCCCGCCTTCAAGCCGGTCACCTGCTTTTTTAAACGCCCTGAACGACGACATTTTGCTTTCCCTGTTAACGGGTATATCCACCGTTCTGAAATACAGCCCGGTAACAAAACCATCAAGCAATTCCTCTTTACCCAGGAACGAGTAATTATTCCTGGCCAATATGCTTACGGCTGTAATATCAAGATTTGAAGTATGATTTGGGCAAATGATATAAGTGCGCGACCAATCTATCGGTTCCTCCATATCAAACCGATATATTATGCCTGATAAAAGCGAGCTTAAATACCCCCAAAAGCCCCTTATCCTGTTCATGCCGTGGTACCGTTCGGGCTTACGCGAGAAATAGTACATAAGGGGCCACAGTATAATGTAAATAAGACCTACGTTGAACCGGTAAAAATATGCGTGTGATCTTTTAAAGAAGGTCTTCATTTGTCACCAAAAATAAATAAATAGTTAGGGTATTAAAGCATAGTTACACTATTTCGGTATTTTGGTCTATTGTAATTTCATTTTTACCTAAAATGTAAAAATTACTTACTTTCGTCCCATGGAAACAGTTGTAAGTGGTATACGCAGTACCGGGAACCTGCACTTAGGCAATTATTATGGTGCGATACAGAATTTTATAAAAATGCAATATGAATATAATTGCTATTTTTTTATTGCCGACCTGCACTCGTTAACCACACACCCCACCCCCGCCGACCTGCACAGCAATGTAAAGCAGGTGCTGGTTGAATATTTAGCTGCCGGCATCGACCCGGAAAAGGCGACCATTTACGTACAGTCGCATGTGCCTGAGGTTGCCGAGCTTTACCTTTACTTGAACATGAATGCCTATTTGGGCGAACTGGAACGTGCTACATCGTTTAAAGACAAAGTACGTGCCCAGCCCGATAATGTTAATGCCGGCCTGCTTACCTACCCGGTTTTAATGGCAGCAGATATACTTATCCATAAAGCCACTAAAGTGCCTGTTGGAAAGGATCAGGAGCAACATCTGGAGATGTCGCGCACATTTGGTAACCGCTTTAACAGACTGTATAACCACGACTATTTCCCCGAACCTTATGCCTTTAATTACAGTGATAGCCTGGTGAAGATCCCGGGACTTGACGGTAAGGGAAAAATGGGAAAATCGGAAGGTGAAGGCAATGCTGTGTTTTTATCGGATTCGCCCGAAGTTATCCGTAAAAAAGTAATGCGTGCGGTTACCGATAGCGGCCCAACCACCGAGAACCAGGAAAAACCTGTAGAGATACAAAACTTATTCGACCTGATGACGGTAGTATCATCACCTGATACTTACGAGCATTTCGACAACCTGTACAATACCTGCCAGATACGCTACGGCGACCTGAAAAAACAACTGGCCGAAGATATGATAATAGCCACGGCCCCTATCCGTGAGCGTATAAATGATATTGCCAACGATGCCGTTTATTTAAGGCAGGTGGCACGACACGGTGCTATAAAAGCCCGCGAAAGCGCTGAAAAAACCATACGTGAGGTAAGAGAAATTATTGGGTTCAGGAGTTTTTGATCAGAATTCACAGGATCTTATAATTTTCAGAATTAAAATTTTTTAATTCTGGTAATTCTGTAAATTAGGAAAATTCTGATTCAGACAAAATACAACACAAACACATGCACATTGCTATTGTAGGCAACATTGGAGCCGGAAAAACCACCCTTGCTGAATTGCTGGCCAAAAGCTACGGCTGGGACCCGCTATTTGAAGCTGTTGATAATAACCCCTATTTGGAGGATTTTTACAACGACATGAAACGCTGGAGTTTTAACCTGCAGATATATTTCCTGAACAGTCGCTATCGCCAACTTATGGACATTCAAACAGATGGGCGCAATGTGATACAGGACCGTACCATTTACGAAGATGCATTTATTTTTGCCGAGAACCTGCATGATATGGGCCTGATGACCACCCGCGATTACGAAAATTATCGCGCCATATTTGACAATATGACCAGCTACATCAAGCCACCCGATCTGCTGGTTTATCTAAAGGCATCGGTACCTACACTGGTAAACAATATACAACGCCGCGGCCGCGAATATGAGATCGGTATAAGAATAGATTACCTGTCAAAACTGAACGAGAAATACCAGAAATGGATAAGCGGCTATAAGCTGGGCAAACTGTTGATTATCGATAAAGACGTGATCGATTTTGCCAACAATACAGAGGATATGGCAACTGTTGTGCAATTGATCGAAAGAGAGATAAACGGGTTGTTTTAGACCATACAATTACTATTTTATTATTTGTGTAATGAGTAAAAAATGGTTTTTCGTAATTATCACGCCGCTTTTTATAAGTTGCATATCTATAGCAGATAATTGGAAACAGTTGGATCTATCGGCCTTTAGAATATCAATCCCCAAAGAATGGAAATACCAAAAAGTTGAGGGGGAAGATTCTTTTGTAGGTATAATAAAAACTTCTAAATCTATGCTTCAATTCGATTGCAGCAGTATGGGTTATGCTAATCATCTTACACCAACTGAAGATGAATATCTACAAAGCAAGGAATGGCTAATGAATTACACCCCTTTCTATAAAGTTGGGGTAACTTACACAGCAAATTTCAATGTAAAGAATGAAAAAGCCAGGCAGATGAAAGAAAAGGGAATCACCGATTCTACTTTGGTAAAGGTAGAAGCTGATCCAAGCTATGAAACTAAAACGAATATTCACAAACCTACCTTAGAACAAATAAAAAAGTATCCAAAAGCTGATTATGTTGCTGATTTAACTTACCATGATAGTACTATTCATATCCCGGTTGAATTACCATTAGAGATAACAATGGAGAATATTAAAATAGATACTACGGCTGATAATATCATCAAGACTGTTTGGCCCAAAATTTCAGGAAGAGGGATCACAGGTGTGTATATTAAAAAACGGACATCGAATTTAAATTTCAATATGGTAGGCGATAATTTATCGGAGGAGGATGAGAACTTAGCATTAAGGGCATTTAAAACTATTAAATTTCAATGAACATACTCGGTATCATTCCTGCACGTTACGCTTCCACTCGCTTCCCGGGTAAGCCGCTGATTGATATTGCCGGCAAAAGCATGATACAGCGTGTTTATGAACAGGCTAAAAAATGTAGCTCGCTAAGCGAAGTTATTGTAGCTACCGATGACGACCGGATATTCAATCACGTAAAAGCTTTCGGAGGCGTAGCCGTAATGACCTCACCCAACCACCAAAGCGGCACCGACCGTTGCGCCGAGGTAGCTTTACAGCATCCGCAGTATGATGTTATCATCAACATTCAGGGCGATGAACCCTATATCGACCCGGAACAGATCACTAAGGTTGCCGCCTGCTTTACTTCGGCGGATGTGCAGTTATCAACCCTGATAAAAAAGATAGAAACTTTAGAGGAATTACATAATCCCAATTCGCCAAAAGTTATCATTAACCACCGGTCCGAAGCTATCTATTTTTCACGCACACCACTACCCTACCTGCGCGGGCACGAACCACAGGATTGGCTAAAGCATTTCACTTATTTTAAACATATCGGTATTTATGGCTATCGTGCCGATGTTTTGCAGCAGGTAACCAAACTAGCCATATCATCGCTCGAGAAAGCAGAAAGCCTGGAACAACTCCGCTGGATCGAGAATGGCTACCGAATTAAAGTGGCCGAAACTGAGTTGGAAACCCATGCCATTGATGTGCCGGAAGATCTGGAAAAATTAAGAACCGGGATTTAACTGATTCTGTCGGATTTACAGGATGTGATTCCATTAGCATCCGATAAATCAAAAAAAATCCAATAAATCCCGGTTCATTAATAATTTTTTTATATTTGCAGCAGCTTGTCAATTTTATAACTATAAAAAATGAACGGTTTTAACTTACATCATCCACATCTGCATCATCGCCACCATATGGCGACCAGATAATGTATGTTTCTGCGAGAAACTCGAACCTCATTTTTACTTATAGTTTTACACCCCAACCATTTTGAAAACATTAAAAATCGCGATCCAAAAATCGGGTCGGCTCAACGAAAAATCCGTTGAATTACTAAAAAACTGCGGCCTTAACTTCGAAAATTACAAGAGTTCGCTCATATCGCCTGTTTCAAATTTCCCGTTAGAAATACTTTTCCTGCGCGACGACGACATCCCCGAATACGTTCAGGATGGCATTGCCGACCTGGGTATAGTTGGCGAAAATGTGATCGAAGAAACCGAGGTTGATGTTACCTACCTACAACGTTTAGGCTTTGGTAAATGCTCGTTGAAAATTGCCGTACCCAACAACAATACCATTAATGAGCTAAACCAACTGAATGGCCGTTCTATAGCCACCACCTACCCCGTTATTTTGGGCAAGTACCTCAAGAAACAAGGCATACAGTCCGATATCCGAACCATATCCGGCTCTGTTGAAATATCACCCGGTTTAGGCCTGGCCGATGCTATTTGCGATCTTGTTTCAACCGGCGGCACTTTAAAAAGCAACGGACTTATCCCCTTTGCCGATGTAATGAGCAGCGAAGCGGTTTTGATATGCAACGAAAGCAACTGCGAATCGGATCTGATAAAGGAACTGGTACAGCGTATACAATCGGTACTGCGTGCCAAGGAAACAAAATATGTGGTACTGAATGTACACCGCGATAATTTACAGGCTATAACCGCGTTGCTGCCGGGCGTTAAGAGCCCCTCGGTAGTGCCATTGGCCGAAGATAATTGGGTAGCCGTACACACCGTTATACCCGAACGCGATTTTTGGGACAGGATAAGCCAGCTAAAACAAGCCGGCGCACAGGGCATTGTAGTAATGCCGATAGAGAAGATCATACTTTAGCCCCACCTAAATCCTCCCCGGTAGGGAGGACTTAAAAAAACAGGGGATTTGTTTTGAAATAAAAAGTCTCCCCTACCGGGGGAGATTTAGAGGGGGCTTTGCCCGGCAAAATGAAAACGTATAATTATTCAGATTTAAGCGAACAGGACATCCAGAAACTGGTTCAACGCAATGTTGACCCGGCTAACTATGTGCGCGATATTGTAGAAGAAGTATTGACCAACGTAAAGCTACATGGTGATACGGCACTATACGACTATGCGCTTAAGTTTGAAAAGGTAGTATTGGATAAGTTATTCCTTAATAAAGGCGAACTCACTGAACTGGCGGCTAGTGTATCGGCAGAACAAAAGGCCGCTTTAGATACTGCTTATAAAAACATTTATACCTTTCACCAAAGTCAGCTTAAAACCGAGGACGAGGTGGAAACGATGCCCGGCGTAACCTGCTGGCGCGAGATCAGGCCAATTGAAAAGGTTGGCTTATATATCCCCGGCGGTACGGCTGTTTTGCCCAGCACAATGCTAATGTTGGGTATCCCTGCACAAATAGTTGGCTGCCGCGAAATTGTGGTTTGCACACCGCCCCAAAAAGATGGCAAGGTTAACCCTTTTATAGCTTATGTGGCGTTATTGCTTAGCATTGATAAAATATACCTTGTCGGCGGCGCGCAGGCTATTGCGGCCATGGCTTATGGTACCGATACCATTCCGAAAACCGATAAGATATTCGGCCCCGGTAACCAGTTTGTAACCAAGGCCAAAACCATCATACAATCCACAACTACTACAGCTATTGATATGCCCGCGGGGCCATCGGAAGTATTGGTAATTGCCGATGAGAATGCCGATCCCATCTTTGTAGCCGCTGATCTGCTGGCACAATCGGAACATGGAGTAGATAGCCAGGCCATTTTGGTAACGAATTCGGCCACTATCGCGAAGCAAACCATTGAAGAACTGAACAAACAATTGCCAGTTCTGCCGCGTGCCGAAATTGCCGCGAAAGCTATTGAAAACTCCTACATCATTATAACAAATACGCTGGACGAAGCAATGGATTTCAGCAACCAATACGCCCCCGAGCATTTGATACTGGCAACCGCAAACTGGCAGCAGCTAACGCCAAAGATCATCAACGCAGGTTCAGTATTTTTGGGGAATTTAACCCCTGAAAGCGTAGGCGATTATGCATCGGGCACCAACCATACATTGCCTACAAGTTCATTCGCAAAGGCTTATTCGGGTGTTTCGGTTGATTCATTCGTAAAGAAGATCACCTTCCAGCATATTACGCCCGATGGTATTAAAAACATTGGGCCAACAGTTGAGATCCTAGCAGAATTAGAAGGTTTACAAGCTCACAAAAATGCCGTGAGCGTTAGAATGAAATAACATGTTTAGCATAAATAATATCATCCGGGAAAATATAAAAAACCTCACCCCCTATTCATCCGCGCGCGATGAATTTAAGGGCGAGGCCAGCGTGTACCTTGATGCCAATGAGAACGCCTACGGCTCGCCGTTGGATAAACAATACAACCGTTATCCCGATCCGCTGCAATACAAGGTAAAAAAACGCCTGAGCGAGATAAAAGGCGTACCGCCGCGCAATATATTCCTCGGCAATGGCAGCGATGAAGCTATCGACATCCTTTTCCGCAGCTTTTGTAACCCCGGTGTGGATAATGTGATACTGGTGCCGCCTACATATGGCATGTACGAGGTATCGGCCAATATAAATGACATCGAGGCACGCAAAGTATTGCTTACGGAAGAATACCAATTGAATATGGAAGGCATTGCCGAAGCGATTGACGGGCATACCAAAATGATATTCATCTGCTCTCCCAATAACCCCACAGGTAACTCTATCAATCGTGATGATATTGAAACACTGTTGGCCAACTTCGGCGGTTTGGTAGTGATTGATGAGGCTTATATAAATTTTAGTCGTCAAAAAACATTTATACAGGAACTGACAGAATATGCCAACCTGGTGGTACTCCAAACCCTGTCAAAAGCATGGGGGCTGGCCGGTTTACGCGTAGGTATGGCCTTTGCCAGCGAAGAGATCATCGAGGTAATGAATAAGGTGAAGCCGCCTTACAACATTAACGAGGCATCGCAGGAACTGGCATTAAAGGCGCTGGACAATGTTTCGCTGGTTAATGTTTGGATAAAGGAAATACTGGAGCAGCGCGATAGGTTGGTGCTTAACCTTAAACATTTTGATTTTGTACTGGATATATACCCATCTGACGCTAACTTTATACTGGTAAAAACAACCGACCCGAAAGGCATACATAACTTTTTGGTGGAGAGGAGTATTATCGTACGCGACAGGTCGAAGATAGACCTGTGCGAAGGCAGCCTCCGCATAACCGTGGGCACGCCCGAAGAAAATGATGTTTTACTAAAAACTTTACAGGAATTTAAATGAGCAACCCTAAAAAAATATTATTCATCGATCGCGATGGTACGCTGATAAAAGAACCACCTGATGAGCAGATCGATTCTTTTGCGAAACTGGAATTTCTGCCGCACGTTTTGCAATATCTGCCGAAAATAGCTGCCGAATTGGATTATGAACTGGTAATGGTTACCAACCAGGACGGTTTGGGAACAGTATCATATCCCGAGGATACCTTTTGGCCGGTGCAAAATTTCATTATCACCACGCTAAAAAACGAGGGCGTAGTTTTTTCAAATATTTGTATCGACCGTACTTTCCCTGCCGAAAATGCACCTACACGCAAACCAAATACAGGGCTGCTCACCCAGTACTTCGATACAGAAAAGTACGACCTGAAAAACTCATACACCATCGGCGACCGCAAGAAC
>Ga0207019_1058_pt1 | contig 27894 bp, 29 predicted proteins | sample Alteio_BWMinCont_50_FD_153483 | JGI IMG/M metagenome (GOLD analysis project Ga0207019, IMG submission 153483) | Enriched cells from forest soil in Barre Woods Harvard Forest LTER site, Petersham, Massachusetts, United States -... | ecosystem: Environmental > Terrestrial > Soil > Temperate forest >...
TAGTAACCTTTAAGCTGTTTTCAAAACGAATAGGGTCGGTAATATGCCAGCGATATAAACCAAAACGCTGGGCGTTATGGTAATGGCCATCGCCGCGTATAACTTGTGCCAGGCCGGTATATGGGCCCGAAAACTCGGTGTATTCAGAAGTTTCAACCCCTTTGCTGTTTACTCTTCGGGTATCAAAATCATATGATCCGCAAAAATAGTCTTCAGTTCCTGTACCGTTAATGGTTGGGAACTGTGTATCGCCGTCGATAAAAAACTTTATCTCGCCTTCGCCCCACCAGCCATCTTTGTTTGATCTGTATGCCATATAGGTGCCTACATACTGGCCCTTGCCTTGTATACTATCAACCAAAACATAATTCTTTTTAAAAGGCACAGGGTTTACACGCCTGAATTGCGCGTGAAAATAGGCTGCATCATTGGGAATAGGGGCAAGTGTATAGTCAACCTGGTAATACAGGGTCATATCATCATCGTCAATATTCTCCATGGTAATTCGGCATTTTTTGCGGAACGGCATAGGCCAATAGCAATTAAAGGCGCTGCCGGGGTTCACCGCTACAGCCAATGAAGTTACAGGCGCGTATTCGCCCCACCCGTTGCAAAAAAAGTCGCCCACGGGCACTTCTACAGATGGTGTGGTTTCATCGTCCCAATAAAAACGCAGTATGGCGTAGCGCCAGTTGCCGGTAGGGGTCATCCATATATGCTGTATGGCACCGGGGCCTGTTATTTCGGCAATGGTAAATGTGGTTTTTGATCTTATTACTACGCTGGGGCTAACCTTCCAGCCCTGGCCCAGGTCCCTCGCGGCATCTTTACCTGTGCCGGTTATGGCCATGCCGCCTTTACCTTTTTCGCCAGTAAAATTTTCGGGGCTTATGGAGCGGCTTTTTGCATCAGATACCTGGTACAAATTGCTTAAACTGTTATTTAAGCCGGTATTTTTTTGGGCAATGGCAACTGTTGCCACACACACCATTGTTGCTGTAAATAAGTTTTTTATGTATCGCATAAAGCTAATATCTGTAATAAATATGGTTGAGGGAAATAAAATTGTTGATACAAACCAATATTGTTACAACAATAACTTGTGGAAAGAAACTCGTTAAAAAGGCAATAATAATGTAGCAGACGATCAGAAGTGTTTCATTACCCGTTTGGGTGGTTTATTGGCATTGTCGTCCTTGCCGAATTTGCTGTTCAAAATGCCCACAGCAATATAAATAACCGGCGAGATAAGAAACTCAAAAAGTGTATCGGCCACATTGCGGAATTGTACCGATATTTCGCCGAAACTCCAGTCGTAAATACCTATCAGTACCAGTATCGAAATAATAATAATATGCAGCAAATGCCATATATACATCATCCAGGCAGAAGTATATTTTTTCAGGGCGAAGGTACCGATACCATAAATGCTCAATATTGTAGCAAATTTGCAAATGTGCCTTACTTTACGCGGAATGGATTGATAATAATTAACATCGACCAGGTACAGGTTGTACAGGGAATATATAACGACGATCATTATAAAACCGACCCAAAAATAAGTGCGTTTTTTAATTTTCGGCATTTGTAAAACTAAGTTTTTTTGAGAAGATAAGCCACAGCGCTATGATAAGGCCATAAACCACAAAGGTAAAAACATAATGATGCGCGAAATTGGCATAACGGGGGTGGTATAAAATAATGTAGGCTACGCCCGCGCACCTTATCACATTAGTTATATATATGGCTATTATGCCGCCAACTATAAATAAAGTTTTACGTAGGGCCTTGGCCGGCATACAAATAATAAAACCGGCATACAGCACAAATAATTCTAAAGCATTGCAACCATCTTCGATGGAAACGACATTGTTTTGATGAAAGAATATCTTTTGTAAGGGCATTGGTGTGTAGCCCTGGTCGGTAGCAACATTACTTACCTCGCTTCGGGTGGAGTAATCAGATGAACCGGTATAGGTATTTAGCAACCACGTAGTGGCTACCCCAACTGAATAAGTTAGGGGTTTATCTAAAATACGGTTTGGCAACAAAAAAGCAAGGTATAAAACCTTCCATATCACCAGGATGGTAAAGGCTTTAAAAATAAACTTTTTTACTGCAACGGGAACTTTATTCCAAGCGCTTACGGCCATGATCCGGTTTATCTAATGTCGGCTTTAGCTTGCTTTGATCTTCTTACAGCAAAAATACCAATAGCAAGGCCGGCAATAACCAAATATACAACTTTTGTGTTTATTAGCAACGCCTGACCTGGTTTAACAATAGGCAGGTTTATGCCCCCCAAACAAAAAACCACCGTATACGGTGGTAGATGTAATTTTTTAAAAGATGAGGTAATTAATCTGGATACAGATCATACACAAATAACTGCTTTTTTGTGCATGACATCTCCAATTAATAAGCACAATTATGGCATATTAATGGCGTTCAATGCCTTAAACTGCTTAACCCCGTACAGTTGCCTGCGCTTGTTTTCCTTTTCTAACAGCAACTATGCCAATGGCAATACCTGCTATCATTAAATAAACAGCGTCGCCGTTTATTGGCAGGTTGGTACCTGAAGGAGGGTTATTGTCGCCACCTAAAAGACCGCCAAGAAGGCCCCCAAGAAGATCAGCTTTGGCCGTAGCCGGATGAAACATTGTTGCTCCAAAAAGGAGTACCGAAAGTAATAAGATGCGTGATTTCATATTTTTATCGTTTTTATGTTTAGATTAACCACTATAAGTTGTACAAACTGTATACCATCTGCCATAAAATCAGGAATATGGTTGAAAAAGATTGAATAGAGGCAGTATTAACTATTAATTATGTGGGGAAAACCGGGTATTACTCTCATTCTAACGTGGTGTTAATTCCCCATTTAGGTGCATTTTTTCTGCAGTATTGAAAATGGCAAGACTAATAAAGTCCTATTTTTCAGTGGGTTGCAGGTTGTTTGACTATCCGGTTTTATAGAATAACCGTCACGGGTATTAGTGATCAGGCGTGTTAAATTAACTTATATTTAACATACAGCGATATGATCTGCTGCTCATCGGTGTAAAATGCCGACGGCCATGCTTTGTGCACAGCCGTCTACAGGCCTGTAAACCTGCAAATACTATTAATAAGAAAGCAGTAATACTGTTTAATTATTCTTTAAGCCTATCTGGTGCCCGGCGTAGTCGGTTAAAAATTCGTTATCCGCAAAAAAGTATATACTGAATATCGACCTGAAATCACCTGTATTAAGGGGATTTTGCAACTCGGTGAAGTTGTTAGTGCCTGTTGCGGTGTATGTATAAGTGAACCCTTTAAAAGTTTTAACAGTAACCACCGTATTTTCAGGCAGGGGCCCAATACTGGCGGCTTTCTTATCTTCAATTATAGTTAACATTGGTGTACCTGTATCAAATAATAGTTGGGTCGTATCTGTTTTGCCTTCATAGGTTATTGTGCCCGGTATATCAGGCGAATAGCCTCCCACATCAGCAATGGACAAGGGATGCATAATAAATCCCGAAGAATTAAGATCCGCTGACGTTAGCCCAAGGGTAAGCAGACTTTCAACATAGGCGGGCTTCCCGCTTACAAAATCAGCGGCAACCAGCGTAGCTAATTTAAAACCGTTTGTTAAACCGGTCCCCGGCGAATAGTAGCTTAGCGGGCTGGCAATTGAGCTGTTGCTAAAGCTTACGCCCGGCCCAACCCCAAATATATCGCCTGAATGTGCTGGATATTTATTGTTATCCTGGTCAATGATTTTATAATATAAAAACATAGGCACCCTTTTTATGGTAACGCCATTGCCAGCTTCATCGGGTATGGTTATCGATGCGTAAGCCAGGTTGCCATACTCAGTTGTCGAACTTAATTGGTTGCCATATTGCATGGTAAATTTATGTGAGGTTATGGTAATACCATTGGGAGTAACCAACGAGTCGCCCGGACTAATATTAAAGCCGCTGGCGCTGGTAAACATACTGGCAGGCACAATGCCGTCCGCATCCATGGTCAAACCGGTTGACCCTGTATCAAATATAGGGTTGTAAATTACTTTTTGAGTGCCTATTTTTGAGATAGGTATAAGTATCCTATCAACATTAGTGGAATCAGTTTCAAACAATCCTATAGTAACTGGTTTGGCATCACTAGCCGGCGTTGGTGCAGGCGTCGAACTCTTTTTACATGATGATGCGGCAATTGCAAGCAGAGCTATTAATTGCAATAACTTAATGGGGTAATTATTTTTCATGTAGTATGTGATCTTTTAATAATCAATGATCTTAACAAAATTTATAGTATAACGTTCGATGGCGGACAAACTTATATGCTTATAATAGAAAAGGAAAATAAAACCAGGTGAACCGGCCTTCTTTATCGATGAATCAATACTTATCTATTTTGTATTTTACGTAAAAAAGCGGTTTTCGGTTGCCCGCACGTATTGGTTATATGAAGGTAATTAATATGTTACCATTTTTTACCATTAAAATAATATGATATTTAAATGAAGTGCAATTTTTCTGATATTTAATAAAAAAACGTAATTTTGAAGCTATGCTTTCCAAAAAAGCCAAATACGCTATTAATGCCCTGGTTTATTTAGCCCAACAACCTTTAGACCAACCCATACAGATCAGCACCATTGCCGAGCATGAAAATATTTCGCGTAAATTCCTGGAGACCATATTGCTCGACTTGCGCAATGCCGGGATAGTAAACAGTAAAAAAGGCAAAGCCGGCGGTTACCATATGTTGCAAGCCCCCGAAAATGTAAATATGGCCGACGTGATGCGCATATTTGACGGCCCTATTGCTTTGCTGCCCTGCGTTGCCCACAAATACTATCAAAAGTGCAACGAATGCAAGGACGAAGCCAATTGCGGTATAAGGGACATTTTTGCCGACGTAAGGCGCGAAACTGTAAGGATGCTTAAAGAAGCCACCCTGGCCGAAATTATTAAACGCGCCGAGGGCCTGCATAATCCTGTGACCGGGTAATATATTCCCCTATTTTAATATTATCGGTAATATTTTATACTATAATTTCTTATGATAATAATAGTATATCATTCAGAATTATAGGGCGGCCGATCGCCCGGTTGAGTTTTGTGCGCTTGTAAGCTTGTGCATGATGATGTTTAACCCATGAAATAAAAATTTTAGTAACGTTTGGCATTTTGTTTGCGTTTAAAGTAATAATTACCTTTTTAAACCTTTTTTATTTACCAAACGGTTCTCATTTAATGGATAATTTAAACTTAAGTTTTTTAACAACTGCCATCATTGGATGCAGCTGTTTTGTTGAAATGGTTATACTGGTGTTTTACAAACGGTATGACTTTAAATTCGACAGATTGAAAGGGACGGGCAGAATGGCCGACATGGAGATAACTAATAATTATAAGAAGTTTTTTAAGCTGGTACTTGTGGCAAATCCCATCCTAACATTTTTACTCATCAGTAACCTTTAAGCTTATTTACAGCAGGTTGCTTAATATGAAAGCCTTCGGACTGAACATCCGAAGGCTTTTTTTATTTAATGGCCAACAGGCTAACTTTTTCAATAACAGGGTCTTTTGCTAACAGCGTTGATGCGTTAGCCATTAGGGCCGCTGCTATGTTACCATCAAGGTGGGCCTGCCTGCCTTCTTCGGCGGCAAACGTATCAAAGATCCCAAAAGTGGAAGGCCCTATCTGCAAGGCATACCATCTTATAGTTCCCTGTTCGGCTTCTGCCAGCGGAAGCGCGCTTTTAAGAAATTCCTGTAATTCCTGTTCTTTGCCGGGCTTAGCCTCTAATCGTGCTAACAATGCTAATTTTTCCATGATAAATGTTTTTAAGTATAGTTGATAAAAGTACGTACAAAAAGCTTTTGCGGTTGCCTTAATGGAAGGGCAATTTTGCTTGCCCATCCCATTGATTTTATTGATAAAGATCATTGCAAAAAAGGGGAACTTTTTTTGCAAGCCGATCAATTACTATCAATTATTACAACCGCGCAAATCAATTTGATAATCTAATCCTATCAAAATGAGATGTCTTTGACAGAAAGGAAAGTTTAATATGAAACAAAACCTTGCATTTGACCGTTATCAAAGCCATTATGCCATATGAATAGAAACGTGGCATAAATTTAGTGCTATTATAAATAGTTTATTTTAACATAATGACCACATTTTATACAGTTATTGAAGTACTGGCCCTGCTGGCTTGTATTATCATTCCGTTGGCCGGCCCCCGTAAAACCGACAAAAAGAAACAACCTGCCCGCGAATTAAGCGACATTGCAATTAACGAAAACGGTTATCTTGAACACTTACATCCCGTGCCCGGCGAGGAGCACGCGGCCCATTAATTCTCAAAATACTTATTTTGAAAAAAAAGCCTTTCATTTTGAGAGGCTTTTTTGTTTATCAGAAATCCCCCAAAAAGATAAACTATTGGTTTAAACCATTTAAAAGCACATTTAGGCAGATATTGGCATAACAGGCACTCTTTTGGCATATGCGCCTGTACAGTTTCGGTACAACTAATTACCCAACTGAAATAAATATCGAAAGATGGATGAAGAACGAATTATTGTAAGGTCAGCACTTCCGGCTGACGTGTTATTTGCCGACGAAATTATTCACGAAATGGAAAGTTCGGCAATTGCCAGGGGCTCCGGCATTTCTAAACGCTCGGCGGCCTCGATCATTGAAAAAATAGACAACGGTAAGGCCATAGTAGCTGTGACGAAGACGGCGAGTGGGTAGGTTTCTCCTATATCGAAACCTGGGATAATGAAACATTAGTTTCAAACAGCGGGCTCATCGTATCGCCCAAACACCGCAACCAGGGTGTAGCTTCACAAATTAAATCACAAGTGTTTGCCTTGTCGAGGCAAAAGTACCCTGAAGCAAAAGTATTCAGTATTACATCGGGCCTGGCCATCATGAAAATGAACAGTCGCTTAGGGTTTGAACCGGTAACCTATTCAGAAATTACCCACGAGACCAAATTTTGGGATGCCTGCAAAAGCTGTGTTAACTATAACGTATTACAAAGTAAAAACAGGTGCAATTGCCTTTGCACAGCTATGTTATTCGACCCTGCATTAAATTAAACCAATTATTTTATGAGAAATGTAAGTGAAAGGCAGCAGGTGCCACTTCTTAATGAAAACCTGCCCGTAAGCACAATGCTGTTCAGCAACTCGGTGGGCTTATTGCAACAGCTTATCCAAACCCCTTCTTTTAGCGGCGAAGAAGCCGCGGCCGCCGACCTGGTACAGCATTATTTTGCCGGATATGGCATTAAAACCAAGCGAAAAGGCAACAATGTTTGGTGCTACAACAAGTATTACGACCCTATTAAACCCACCATATTATTAAACTCGCATCTTGATACTGTAAAACCTAATGAGGGGTATGAGAAAGATCCCTTTTGTGCCGAGATAGGCGGTGGGCGGTTGTTTGGCCTTGGCAGTAATGATGCCGGTGGCTGCCTGGTATCGCTCATTGCCGCTTTTTTAAATTTTTATAGTTACCAGGGCCTGCCCTTTAACATTTGCCTGGCAGCAACTGCCGAGGAAGAAAATTCTGGGCTGGATGGCATACGGTCGATACTGCCTTTTTTAGGGCATATTGAATTTGCCATAGTTGGCGAACCAACCCTGCTGCAAATGGCCATTGCCGAACGCGGTAACCTGGTGCTGGATTGTGTAGCTAACGGCAGCGCGGGCCATGCGGCTAGGGAAGAAGGCGATAATGCCATTTATAAATGCCTGAAGGATATTGAATGGTTCAAAAGCTATCGTTTCGACGGGCAGTTGAAAGGAACATCGCCCGTTAAAATGACGGTTACCGAAATACGCGCGGGTATACAGCATAACATTGTGCCCGGCAAATGCGCCTTTACTGTTGACGTAAGGAACGATGATGGTTTTTCGCACCAGCAGATATTAGAGATCATCAGGGCAAATACCACGGCCACTATAACCGTACGGCCCGACGCGCTTCCCGCGTCATCGGTTTCACCTGATCACCCGGTGGTGAAAACAGGTGTGGCCCTTGGCTGCAAAACTTATAGCTCGCCTACGTCTTCCGACCAGGCGTGGCTGTCGGTGCCATCAGTTAAGTTGGGCCCCGGCGATTCAGCAAGGTCGCACACAGCCGATGAATATATTTTTCTTGAAGAAATAAAAAAGGGGATCAGCCTTTACATCAAATTATTAGATGCACTGCCATTAATGCTGATCAATAATCCAACAAAGTACAGAAATGAGATCAAATATATTAATAATTGATGATGAGGTAAGGCTGAGCCAGCTACTGGCAAGGATACTGGAACTGGAAGGCTACCATATATTACAGGCCCCTAATGCAAAGACGGGCCTGCGTATGATCGAGAAAGAAGATATACGTGTAGTTATTTGCGATGTTAAATTACCGGATGCCAACGGGGTTGAACTGGTTGGCAAAATAAAACAGCTGAAGCCCTATGTAGAGGTGATAAACCTTACAGCACACGGTACTATTAGCGACGGAGTATTAGCCATTAAAAACGGCGCCTTTGACTACCTGGTAAAGGGCGATGATAATGAGAAGATAATACCGTTGGTAAATAAAGCGATCGACAAAGCCAATCTACAGTTCCGCATAAGTGAATTGGAACGCCAGATGGAAGTGCAGCATGGGTTTTCAATTGTGCTGGGGAAATCGCCTGAAATAAACGAAGCCATTGAACTGGCCAAAAAAGTTGCCAAAACCGATGCTACCGTATTATTATTAGGGGAGACCGGCACAGGAAAGGAAGTATTTGCCGAAGCCATCCATTTTGAAAGCCTGAGAAAAGAAAAGCCATTTGTGGCAGTAAACTGTAGCGCGTTCAGCAGAGAATTGCTGGAGAGTGAGCTATTTGGCTATAAGGCGGGAGCTTTTACCGGTGCCGTGAAAGATAAAAAAGGCTTGTTTGAAGAAGCAAACGGTGGTTCTATATTCCTGGATGAGCTGGGAGAAATGAGCCTGGACCTGCAGGCAAAACTACTGCGCGTACTTGAAAACGGCACATTTATAAAAGTAGGCGAAACCAAGGTAACTAAAATCGACGTGCGCCTCATAGCCGCCACCAACCGTGATCTGCAACAGGAGGCGGAAGACCATCATTTCCGGCTGGACCTGTATTACCGCCTGTCGGGCTTCACTATTGTGCTGCCACCGCTGCGTGAGCGAATAGGGGATATTGAAATACTTGCCCGCCACTTTATAAAGGTTTACGCCCCGAAAGTGAAAAAAAAGGTGCCTGATGTTGATGAAAGCTTTTTTAAACTGCTGAACCAGCATAAATGGAACGGCAATATAAGGGAGCTAAAAAATGTGATAGAACGGGTGATAATCATGATGGACGAGCCATTATTGACCAGTAAGCTATTGCCCTACGAGTTCCACAGCGGCGGGTATCATGACCTTGGGGCTCTTGACCTGGAAAGTGTTGAAAGGCACCACATACGGCGGATACTGAAACACACCAAAGGTAACAAAGCCGAAGCGGCCCGCATCCTCGGCATTGGCCTGGCGACACTTTATCGTAAAATAGGAGAATTTCCCATCCTGCTCAATTAACTCATTTTTGAGAAAATGGCTTGCGCAAAATGAAAGCATCTAAAGTTAAAACATTCACCCACTTAAAATTAAAATACTGGTATACAGTGCTATATCCATAAATCTGAATACAGGAATAGCAATTGCCTTATTGCCACAAACCGGCCTAAACGGCCGGTTTGAAAGATTCTGCCAGGAGAAATTTACCGACAGGCACTAATTCAAATAATATAAAAAAAATGAAAAAACAACTACTAACAATAGCTGCCATGGCAACTATTGCCCTGAATGTACACGCGCAAAATGCCATATCGGCATTAGCGGCTAAAAAAGATACCGTGTCAAAAAAAGATACGGTTACTAAAAAAGAGCCATTTGCCTTCGGCGATTTTACCTGGCTCAATGGAAATGATCGCAGGCATAGTGATCTGTTAGACTCAAAATATTTCACAGGTCGTGTTTTGCTTGACTTTAATTATACAGCATCAAATAATAACCCGATCGACCACACCGTAGTAGGTTCAACAGCTTTAGCCCGCGATCATGAATTTGAAATCTCGACCGCGGCATTTGGCGGTGATTTCCACTACGATAATGTTCGCGCTAGTATACTTACACAATTCGGCACACGCGCCACTGTAGTACCACGCAATGACTTGAGCGTTACCCGTGGCCAATACGATCTTGCCACGGCTTATCGCTATTTAAGCGAAGCCAACGCGGGTTATCATTTTGATATATTGAACGGTATTAATGTGGATGCAGGTATATTTATGTCCTATATCGGTTTGTTTTCTTATTACAATGCCGAAAACTGGGCCTACCAACCTTCCTTTACTTCGGATAACACGCCCTGGTTTTTTAACGGTATCCGTATACAAATATTCGTTTCAGATAAGTTAAAAATTGAGCCTTGGCTCATCAATGGCTGGCAGTCGTACGGTATGTTTAATAGTCAACCCGGTGTAGGCGGTCAAATATTATGGCGGCCGGTTGAATGGTTCCAGGCTTTAACTAATACCTATTATGGGGCGGATACCCAGGATAAACCGGGCAGAAAACGTTTCCATTCGGATAACAGCATAGAGGTAAGGTATTATAACGACAAGCATACATTTATTAACAGCATGGCATTTTCGGCAACCGGTGATATCGGTTTTGAAAAAGGTGATGGCGTTAACGGGTTTTATGCCGATCCGGTAAAAGGGCCCGCTCAATATTTTGCCAGCGGCATGGTTTATAATCGCGTGGTGTTCGATAAGGGACATTTAGGCTGGACCATTGGCGGAGGTGTTGTTAATAACCCGGGCCGCTACCTGGTTCTTTACCCTACCGGGGACGCAAATCCAATACCGGCCATTAATACTGGTGCAGTTGGCGGGATGCCATTCTCGGCAAATCCCGGAGACCAGTTCCACGCGTATGATTATTCAACCACTTTTGATATCATGCCTAATGATTATTTAACCTTCAGGTTAGAAGTTGTGCATCGCCATGCAAGTGTGCCTTATTTTGCGGGCCACGGCGGCGTAACCTCTCCTGATGGTTATAATACCACACCTGTACCGTCTGATTTTGTACCTGATCTTGTACCATCAGAAACCCGGTTCATCGGCGCCTTATTAGTAAGGTTCTAAAATAATATCTCAAGCAGCCGCGAATAGCGGCTGCTTGTATAGGTATTCTTAATTTGATAAAACCACACTTTCAAATCGAGTAAAAATTTAGTATCTCAAAATGTAGCCACATTAAAAAAACGCCCAAACTGGAACTTAAACAGCCATTTTGACCAGGCGTAACAATGTTGGCACTTCAATGGCACACTCACCAATAACTTACTTCTCATTGCTTAGCAGGTTGAAGTATGGTTCAGGAGCCGGGCTACCTCCCGGCTTCTTTTTAAGAAAAAATACACAACAAAATAATAATTATAAAAATGAAAAATTCAATTAAAGCGTTTATCGTAGTAGCCGCTGTTACTATAAAAGTAGCCGGTGTAAACGCTCAAAGCCCCAAAGTAGAAAAAGGTATCTATTTAACAGAACATGATTATAAAACGCATCATGTTAGCTATAATTTAGGCAGCCAGGATAAGTGGACCTTAAATGAATTCCTTAATGGCAAAAATGTTAACCTGGTTTACCAGGGCAAAAAAGTAAAACTGGCCAAGAACGATATTTTTGGCTACCGCATCAACGGGCATGATCTCAGGTTCTATAATAATGAGGCCTATGCAATTATGGACACCGCCGGGTTTTTGCTTTACAGTAAGCAAACACTTACGCAGCAGGGTAAAGGCTACAAACCTGTTGAGCAGTTTTATTTCAGCGTAAATGCCGCCCAACCTGTAATGGAGCTGACTGTCCGTAACCTGTGGAACAGTTTCCCAAAACAACCCGACTTTAGGTACAGCATCCAAAGCAACTTTAACGGCGATGCCGACCTGTTGAGCTATGACAAGGCTTTGGGTGAATATAAGATCAAATACCTGTTTTTTAAGGAGAAACAAACCGTTAGCACACAGGCTAAATTTTAATATAACAAAAAGGTCTTTTTTCCGTAATGAATAAGGACCTTTTTGTTGCTTTAATGTATGTTACAGTCCCTCATCTATCCGGCCCAAATAATAAGTAAGTTTTTCCATAATAATTTCCATTGGGAGGTCGGCATTTGGGTCGATGCGGAACGACTCATATTTATCTTTTGGTTTTATGCCCGCTATCGCTTCCTGCAAACTCTTATCGAGGCAAAAACCCAGCATCAGCTTTTTTTGGTTCAGCCACAGGTAGCCTAACTTCTTATTTTTATAAGTAAAAAAGGGGATCTGGAATTTACGCTCATGGCAAATACCGGGGTTGGCGCGCAATATTATATCTTTCAAAGCCAGCAGGCAGCTTTGGTAGGGTTCGGGTTTACTCAAATAGTATGATTCAAGTGTAGTATTCATGGTAAGTTGTCACTCCTTTAAAACCACTAATTTCCCGTGCCTGAATGTGTGCATCTCATTAAACCGGTGGTCGTGTCGCCAGTAGCGCCATTGTGCTAAGGTTATCATGGCTGTTCCTGAATCGTCCATCGTATCCCAATAAAATATTTTAAATGTTTTTGGGTCGACATAAAAGCTGTAGGACGACCTGAATTGATCGAGATTGCTAAGACCAACTTGTACAAAGTAATATTTACAACCCGGATTAGGTTCCTGATCCATCATTATGGGCTCTTCTTTTCTGTATTTTCTAAAAAAAGTAGAAATTTCTGGCAAGGCATGTATCTTGTCTAAAACGATGGCTTCGATTTTTGCTTTGTTTGTTTGATGAGTAGTTACATGATGGGCAGTTTGAGCCTTAGCTGCAAAGTAAAATAGTGAGAAAAAGGGGATCAAAAATTTAAAGTTTGCTTTCATGTAATTAATTATTGCCCTTTTAAAGCTAACACTTTTCCGCTTCTATACATAGCCTCTTCCGCTGAAATTTTTTTCTTTTGGTCGATGGTGAGCGGTTTCGCGATCAGCTTGTTCAGGTCAGGCTGCCCGGCATCAACCCAGGCCGAGTACCAAAAACTACCCACCGATAATATGGATGCCCGCATCCGGCGCTGTACCATGCTGTTCAGCATTTTTTGATAGGCGAAACTGTAAGCTTGGGAATAAAGTGTGTCCATTTTACGCCCGCGTTTTTGTTTTTCGATGCTGTATTTTTTATCTGCGGGGAACGAGTGGCTAAGTATCCGCTCAAAGCGCAAAACAGAATCTACCTCGTTAAACGAGCTGCTGCAAATTTTAAAAGCTTCCTGTAGCGGGTTGTCAATATAGCGGGCCTTGCCAACATAGTAATTCCACTGGTTGCCAAAAAGTTCGGGGATGCGGCTCTCCCAAAACGCGTGTATGCCGGTTTGGCCGGTAAGCTGCCCGTTATAATTCAGGGTTAAATGCAGCGGCACATGCGCGTCGGCAACGTAATGGCCCAGGTTGGCTGATGCCTCAAGGATATTGGTGGTATCGTGCGCTTTAAAGGCCTTTACAAGTTTGTAATAGTTATACTGTATGGCCCAGGGGACAGTGCCATATTTATCGAGCGTATCGGCTGAGTATTTATGCACGGCGTCTTCCCAATGCTGGGGTATTTTGCTGAATGGCTTTTTGCCGTAATGGTCGGCATCCAAAAAATGACGTGGCGCTTCGGTAGAGTCGACATAGCGGCGTTTGTCGGCGCTTACGGCGTGTTCGGTTATGTATTCGATATTGGCTTTGTAGAATGTGCTCATGCCTTTAGGCAGCGTAAAAACTGCCAGCCTGTTAATGCGGTAATGGGCAAAGAAGCCCCATGATGAACAGGTGATCATTAATATGATGCTAAAAAAGAATAAGGTTAAGTTGCGTTTCATTCCGTTAGGGCCAATTATACTAATTTAAGTCATTACTACAAACGTTTGCGCAATGATTTAACCCGCCAGCCATAAATATATTTAATAGTTTTAGGTATTGATTTACACCTTTAACCACCTAATGTTAATATGGACAGAAGAAGATTTATAAGCACAGGCACTGTACTTGCCGCGGGCATCAGCATTTTACCGTCATCAGTAGTATTTGGCCGCAATATGGATAAGGTTCGCCTTGGCTATATTGGCGTTGGCCTGCGCGGCAACAGCCACATACAGGAAGGTTTGTTGCGCGATGATGTGGAGATCGTAGCCATTTGCGATACGCAGGAACGCTCGTTAGCTGCCACGCGCGCACGGATAAAAAAGCATGGCGCGCCAATGCCAGCAGAATATACAGGGAGTGATGATGCTTATAAAAAATTACTTGAGCGAAAAGATATTGACGCGGTTATAATCGCGACGCCATGGCAGTTCCACAAGCAAATGGCCATTGATGCCATGAAAGCCGGGAAGTATGTAGGTTGCGAAGTAATTGCGGGCTTATCGTTAGAAGACCATTGGGATATAGTAAAAACACACGAAGCCACCGGTGTGCCTTATATGACGTTGGAGAATGTGTGCTACCGCCGCGATGTAATGGCTGTTTTAAATATGCAGCGCCAGGGCTTATTTGGCGAGATGATACACTTGGAAGGCGGCTACCAGCACAACCTGCGCGGTGTATTATTTACTGATGCTAATGGTGGTACGGGCCCATTGTACGGTCCGCAGGCATTTAGCGAGGCTCAATGGCGCACCGAATTTAATATAAAGCGTAATGGGGATATCTATCCAACGCATGGGGTGGGGCCGCTGATGCATTATGCCGATATAAATTATGGCAACAGGTTTACCAACCTGGTATCGTTCGCGTCAAAATCGCGCGGTTTGAATACTTATATTGATGAAATAGCACCGGGTAACGAAGCCGCGAAGATAAACTACAAGAACGGCGACGTGATAACCACCATGATCAACTGCGCCAATGGCGAAACGGTATTGTTATCGCACGATACGCATTTGCCGAGGCCATATTCATTGGGTTTCAGGGTACAGGGAACTAAAGGTTTGTGGATGGATGTTGCTAATTCAATTTATATTGAAAAACAATCAAAAAACGACGACGAATGGGATAACGAAGATTCGTGGTTAACCAAATACGACCACCCGCTTTGGGTAAAATATAACAAGATGGCCGAAGGCGCCGGGCATGGCGGTATGGACTGGTTTGTGTTCCACGCTTTTGTTGAATCGGTTAAACGCAAGGTGCAAACACCCATTGATGTGTACGACTCGGTAACCATGAGCGCGATTACTCCGTTATCGGAAAAATCAATCGCCGAAGGCAACATGCCGCAGCAATTCCCTGATTTTACGAAGGGAAAATGGAAAGAGAGAAAAAGCACGTTTGCTTTAAATGATGATTATTAATAAGAATCAAGAGTAAAGAATAAAGAATTTCCAAATGCTAAAATATTGGGGATCAATGTAGTTTTCTTGCTTCTTGGTTCTTGCTTCCTGACTCTTTTATGTTGTGGAAAAACAGTGTGTTTTTTCTTTAAAATTTAGCTTGCATAATTAAATTTATCATCCTATATTTGCAGTCCTTAAATAAAAGTAGAATAATAAGGCTATACAATGGCAAATCATAAATCATCATTAAAAAGGATACGCTCTAACGCTGCGAAGCGCTTACGTAACAGGTACCAGGCAAAAACCACAAGGAATGCCATCAAAAAATTAAGAGGTACAACAACTAAAGTTGAAGCAGGTGAACTTTTAACCAAAGTTATCTCAATGCTTGACCGTTTAGCCAAAAAGAACGTTATTCACAAGAATAAGGCTTCAAACAATAAATCAAAGCTTACCAAGTTCGTTAACGGCTTAAAATAAGCTATACATAATATTTAGAAAAGGGATGGTGCATTTTGTGCCATCCCTTTTTTGTTTGGGCGCTTTTTTATAATTTAACCCTGTGAAGCAATACGAAAACCATATCAGCATAAAATCATGGGCCGAGGAGGACCGTCCGCGCGAAAAGTTGAGCGGACAGGGCAGGCGTGCGCTTACCGATGCGGAGCTGATAGCCATCCTTATAGGCTCAGGCAGCCGTGATGAATCGGCGGTGGAATTGAGCAAGCGCATCCTTTACCATTATGATAACGACCTGAACAATTTAGGCAAGGCATCGATAGAAGAACTGTGCAAATTCAGAGGTATCGGCGAAGCCAAGGCTATTTCTATTATTGCCGCGCTGGAGATCGGTCGCCGGCGCAATGAAACTGAAACCAAAGCTATTGAATACGTATCGGGCAGTAAAGATGCGTACAACTACCTGAAACGTTTTTTCATCGACCTTAACCACGAAGAATTCTGGGTATTGCTGATGGGGCAAAATTGCAAGGTACTGGGTAAAGAACTGATAAGCAGGGGTGGCCTGGCCGGTACTTTTGCCGACCCTAAGATCATTTTTAACATCGCGCTGCGTTACTCTGCCGCGAATATTATGTTGGCGCATAATCATCCTTCGGGGAATTTGAAACCCAGTCAACCGGATATTGACCTTACCAAAAAGATCGCCGCGGCAGGCAGGTTGCTTGATATAAAGGTGTTGGATCACCTGATATTTACCGATGCAGGGTATTATAGTTTTGCGGATGAGGGAGTAATATAATTTCGAATCATGGGTTACTTTAAGCCAAAATCAGGATTAAAGTAAAACCTTATATCATGCTAAAACTGTATGTATTATATTTTCTTATAGGGGTATATGTTTTTTTCTATCAGATACTTGTTTGGATTTTCTCATCAGGGAGCATAATTACTTTCTTAGCACATTACTCATCAATCATATTGTTTGTATTTGCTTCAGGATTATCTCTATTCAGAATAAAATTAGCCTCATTAATTGGATTAGTTTGTTTGATGGGTTTGGCTCCATTTGCAATATATTGGATTTTTAATCCTACATACACTTTTGTTGAAGATCAGGGCTTAGCCTTTCATTTGATATTAGGCATCGCAATAGTTTTATATGTTAGCGCAATATTTTATTCGACAAAGGTTCTTATCAATTACAAGAAACCAATTGCTTCAACTAATTTAAAAAAGCCTGTTAAAATATTATTGGCTGTTGTTCCAATTGTGTTACTTTTGTTATACATAGGACTCGAAATTTTCGACAGGTGAATTGTAAAACATAAACCTTTTTGTACCGTTAACCCAATATAAAACGAAAACCATCATGATAAATCCAGACGACCGCGTACCGCAAGACGATACAGATGATGAAGACAAAGAAGATCAAATGAGTCAGAATGATATTCATTCGAACGGCTTTGACGAATATGACGAGCCTTTGGATGATGATAACGTTGATGAATCGGCAGCTTTAAAACAGGCTTATGACGCATCGGAATCAGCATTTACACTTGATTTTGATGATGAAGACGAAGATGATGTCGACGACGAATAAAAGATAGACCGTCACTCTTACATAATAAAGGATATATGCTGATCTGCTAACCGGCGGGTCAGCATTAATAGTTACCAGCCTTTTAAAGTCCTAATATAACCTGTCAGTTCATCGGCTATCAGTAGTACATGCCGGGATGCCCGCTGCAGCCCTCGTTGTTCACAAAGCGAATTATTTAAGATCACGGGGGCTTACCTGGCTGGCCCAATTGTAACATATATATGCCATTTGATTTTTTATGCATAGGTACTATAAAAGATCTGTCATAGGCAACCGATCGCCATTCATATGCCACCAACCGCTTAAAGTGTACTGATAGTAACTAAAATATTGCAACCCTTTTACAAACAGTAATGGGGTTGCAATGCGTTTATCATATATTGAATTATTACTAATAATTCATGTTTAAAAAAATTATAAAGTAATCCTCATTCAAACTTCATGAGGGTTGCTTTGTATTGTATAACAAATAATTATATGCTGAAACGGGTATGCTGCAGCCTGTGTGTGTTGCTGGGTCTTTTAACTGCTTTTACTTTACAGGCACAAAAGCATGTTATACAAACGAGCAAACAAGCCCGGCAGGCACAAAAACTTCTTACGCTTAATGCCGACGACCTTACCTGCGAGTATAAAATTAACCCTATTTCGGTTGATGAACCCGAGCCACGCTTAAGCTGGAAGTTATTCTCCCTCGCGCGCGATGTAAAACAGGTTGCTTATGAAATAAGAATGGGCGATAATGCCTTATCGGTAGCAAAAGGCCGGGATATTATGTGGACATCGGGCAAAGTAATGTCCGATCAATCCATCCACGTTAGTTATAAGGGCCCCGAATTATTATCGCGGCAGAAAGTTTACTGGCAGGTAAGGGTTTGGAGTAATAAAAAACAGGTATCGCCCTGGAGCAGTATAAATTATTGGAAAATGGGCCTGTTAAATCATAACGATTGGTCGGCGCACTGGATACAGGATACTTATAGATCCGACACCAACGGTGGCCCGAGCCCAATGTTCCGCAAGATATTCAAACTTAAAAAACCTATACGGGCTGCGTATTTATACATTACGGCACATGGCCTTTACGAAGCGCAACTGAATGGTGAAAGGGTGGGCAACGACTATTTCTCGCCGGGCTTTACCAGTTACAATAAACGCCTGCAATACCAGGTTTATGATGTTTCATCAACCCTGAAAAAAGGCGATAACGCCATTGGTGTAACTTTGGGCGATGGCTGGTACCGTGGCTATACCTGGGACAGGCGCAAAAACGCTTACGGGAAAAAACTGGCGCTACTTTTTCAACTTGAGGTGCTTTATGCCAACGGGCAGCGGCAAACCATAACGTCCGACAAATATTGCAGGGTGACTTACGGGCCGATACGCTCATCATCATTTTTTGATGGCGAGTTGTATGATGCAACCAAAGAAAAGCCAAACTGGTCGACAGTTGCCTATGATGACAGTAATTGGGATACTGTAAAAGTTAAGGATGCCATAAAAGACCATTTGGTAGCCATGTACGGGCCGCCGGTTAAAAAACATGAAAAATTCTTCCCGCTGAAAGTTTTAACCACACCCGAGGGCGACCGCGTGATAGATTTCGGGCAAAACCTGGTTGGATGGGTGAAATTCACGCTTAAAGGTAAAGCAGGTGATACCATCAAACTATACCATGGTGAGGTGCTTGACCAGGACGGGAATTTCTACAATAAAAACCTGCGTACCGCAAAACAGGAGATCACCTACATATTTAAAGGTGGCGATGCGGAAACGTATGAACCGCATTTCACCTACCAGGGTTTCAGGTATGTGAAGGTGGCGGGGTATAACGGCCCGCTTGATTCGACAAATGTTGCCGCATATGCGCTTTATTCGGATATGGAGCAGACAGGGATCTTCACCACCTCCAACCCGTTGATAAACCAGTTACAGCACAATATAGAATGGAGCCAGAAGGGTAATTTTATCGATATACCCACTGATTGCCCACAGCGCGATGAACGCATGGGCTGGACGGGCGATGCGCAGGCCTTTTGCCACACAGCCACCTTTAATATGGATGTAGCCGCGTTTTTTACCAAATGGCTAAAGGACCTTTCGGTCGACCAGTTAAAAAATGGCGCTGTGCCTTATGTGATACCTAATATTTTGGATAGCACGTTTGTGGCAGCATCGGGCTGGAGCGATGCGGCAACCGTAGTGCCGTGGACTATGTATCTGCAATATGGCGATAAGCAGATATTACAGCAGCAATATGAAAGCATGAAGGCCTGGGTAGGTTATATACAGGCGCACAGTCGCAATAATTTGTGGGATACCGGTAACCACTTTGGCGACTGGCTTTTTTATTCGGGTACCGACTATGAAGATGGGGCCGCGCTGACCGATAAGAGCCTGATAGCAGAGGCGTTCTACGCGCATTCGACCCAGTTGGTGATAAATACAGCAATTATTTTGGGTAAGGAGAATGATGTAAAAAGATACACCGACCTGCTGAATAAAATAAAGAAAGCCTTCCAAACCGAATATGTGACACCAGCGGGCAGGATGATCTCGGGTACACAAACCTCATACGTACTCGCCTTGGATTTCGACCTGTTGCCCGAAAACCTGCGGGCGTCGGCTGCAAGCCGATTAGTAGATAATATAGGTGATTATGATAACCATGTTACCACCGGTTTTTTGGGTACACCTTATTTATGCCATGTTTTGAGCAGGTTTGGTTATACCGATGTGGCGTATTCGTTATTAATGAATGAAACTTACCCTTCGTGGCTTTACCCGGTTAAAAACGGGGCTACCACCATTTGGGAAAGGCTTGATGGTATAAAACCTGATAAAAGTTTTGAAGACCCCGGCATGAACTCTTTTAACCACTATGCCTACGGCTCCATTGGCGACTGGATGTACAGCAATATCGCCGGTATTGATATGGACGAAGAAGGCCCAGGATTTCGCAAGATAGTTATAGCGCCACAACCAGGCGGCGGCCTTACTAAAGAACAAGCTGAACTGGAAACACAGTACGGCATCATCCGCTCGGCGTGGAATATTGCCCCGGGTAATGTATTTACAATGGATATTACTGTGCCGCCCAATACATCGGCAAGGGTAACGCTGCCTGCAACATCGGGCCTTATTACCGAAAGCGGCATGAATATTTATACCGTGCCCGATATTACTAATATTGATAAAATAGGCGTCAACGCCATACAATTAACCGTAGGTTCGGGTACTTATCATTTTTCATATACTTATAAGCCCGTGGTCATAAAACGCAATTAATGTTGCTACAATAAATAAATCGTGTTAATTTCATTGCCCGGCCGTTTATTAATACTATTGCATATGAATACCTATCCAAAATTATCCAGACAAGTTTTAGTTACAAAATGGTTTGCTTTGGCAGGCTTGATCTTCATGGCAAGTATTACGCAGGTAAGCGCGCAACTGCATATTATACCACAGCCGGTAAGCGCCGTGCCGTTAAGCGGCAGTTTCGCCCTTAAAGCATCAAATACTATTGCTGCTGATGAGCAAAGTCAGCAGGTAGCAAATTACCTGCACCAATATTTGTGGGATAACTACAAGATCGATCTAAAAGTTAAGATCTATTCCCACGTTCCGGCAAATGCTGCCATTAAGCTGGAAGGCGATCCGGTTATTACCGCCAAAGGAGCATATTTAATGGAAGTATCACCCAAAAGAATAACTATTGCCGGCAATGGCGAAGGACTTTTTTATGGAGTGCAATCGCTCATACAAATAATAACCGATGTTAACGGCAAACAACTGCATGTGCCTGCCTGCAAAATTGAAGATCACCCCCGCTTTGGCTGGAGGGGTTTAAGTCTTGATGTAAGTCGCCATTTTTTCACTGTTGACGAGGTGAAAAAATACATCGACATGATGGCGCATTACAAGCTGAATATATTCCACTGGCATTTAACTGATGATGAGGGCTGGCGCATACAAATTGACAAATACCCGCTGTTAACCGAGAAAGGTTCGAAAGTAGGTTATTACGCCAGCATTGGGCAATACAGGAAATTTGATAACATAACCGAGGGATACCGCGATGGTTTTTACACCAAGAATGACATCCGCGAGGTTGTAAAATATGCGCAGGACAGGTTTATCACGATATTGCCTGAAATAGAAATGCCCGGCCATAGTGAGGCCGCGATATTTGCTTATCCTGAGTTGGGCTGTAAAGATTCGACAGGCTCAATACACAGGGTGAGGATGTTAGACCCGAGCGAATACACTTTCAATTTTTATGAGAATGTGTTAACTGAGGTAATGCAGCTTTTCCCCAACGAATACATGCACATTGGGGGCGATGAGGCCGAAATAGACGACTGGCTGAAAAGTCCAACTGCCGTTGCACTGATGAAACGTGAGGGGTATAAGTCGCCGAGCCAGGTGCAGAGTTATTTTATAAAAAGGATAGAGCAGTTTTTGAACTCGAAAGGTAAGAAACTGATCGGCTGGGACGAGATATTGAAAGGCGGTCTTGCGCCGTCGGCAACAGTAATGAGCTGGGAAGGCGAGGAGGGAGGCATCATAGCTGCAAAAATGCACCATAACGTGGTAATGACCCCATTGCCGCAAATGTATTTTGACGCGCCACAAGCCGCCGCAGCTACTGAGCCCCTTGGTTGGAACGACCCGGTAAGCTGGCAAATGGTTTACAATTATGAACCGCAATCAGACAAATTAACGCCCGAAGAAGCAAAATACATATTAGGCGCGCAGGCAAATATATGGGTTGAGAAGATCGGGAATTTCAGTCACCTGGAATACATGATATACCCGCGCTTACTGGCGGTTGCCGAGCTGACATGGACGCCGAAAGATGATAAAAACATCCGCAGGTTTGAGCAGAGTATGTATGCTAATTATCACTTATTCAATTTATGGGACTTGAATGCCCGCCTGCCAAATGTTACCGGACTGGAGGATGTGGTGACCAACAAGGAAGATTTTGCCCAAACCTTAACTTATCCCCTGCAAAACGCCGCTGTGCAATACACACTGAACGGCACATTGCCTGATACTGCGGCGGCTGTTGGTGCATTCCCTGTGACGATCACCTCACCACTAAAGGATAGTTTGGGTATAGCTGTTTATACCACAAGGCCATTATCAAAACGTATTTTGCAGAAGGCAATGATAAAGCATATCAACATAAAATTATCGGCGACCGATGGCGCGAACCTGCAACCCGGTTTAAGTTATATGATGTACAAAACCACTTATAACAATGTGCCCACAACTGATACCACCAAAGATTTTGAGATAGGGGTATTAAGAAAGGATGGCGGATTAAATCCTTACCCAGGCCTGTTCAATAGCTGGGTAAAAGTGTATGGTTATTTGAAAATAGACAAGGATGGCGATTATCGTATATCATCCGACTTTGAAAATACACCGATGCTGTTGATGGGAACTACCGTGATACTGGATGGCACCAAAAACAAATATATTGAGCCGCAGGCAGCTATCTTGCACCTGCAAAAAGGCACTTATCAATTAAGCGGTTATTATTTAGCTGATAAGGTAAACAGCAAACAGACATTGATAAGAATAACTACAACCGGTGGGAAACAGGTAGACGCGGATAATTACCTGTTCCATTAATTAAAATAGGCGAATGAGTAAAAAAATAGGTCTGCTGATTTTATTGGTGTTTGGTTTTATGGCCGTGCATGCGCAGGTTTATAAAGACCCCAAAGCCCCCGTTGTTTTACGTGTAAAAGATCTGCTTAGCCGCATGACCCTTGAAGAGAAGATAGCGCAAATGAGCGCGTCGGATCTGGATAAGCCGCTGGATGGCAATATAGCTTACGGCGTTTGTGCAAGTCCGTTTTTATCGGTTGAAGATATTGCGAGGCAATCCATCGCCGCCAAAAACCAGTCGCGGCAAAACTCACGGCTGGGCATACCCATTATACAAATAGGCGAATGCTTGCATGGACAGCTTGCCGCGGGCGCTACTATTTTTCCACAGGCCATAAACCAGGGTAGTACCTGGAACCCGGCTTTGATAAAGCAAATGGGGCAGGTAATAGCTTATGAGGCAACCTCATCGGGTGTGGACCAGGCATTATCACCCTTATTTGATATTATGCGCGACCCGCGTTACGGCAGGGTAGAAGAATGTTATGCCGAAGATCCTTACCTGGTAAGCAAGCTGGGTGTTGCCTTTGTAACCGGTATGCAGGGCGATACGGCCCAAAGCAGGATCGGCATAGGAAAAGATAAGATAATGTGTACCGCAAAACATTTCGCGGCATATAGTTTTACCACGGCGGGTATAAACCTGTCGCCCGCCGAGGTAGGTGAACGCGAATTACGGTCGATCATATTGCCATCGTTCCAGGCGGCGGTGCAGGATGCGAATATTTATTCCGTGATGCCTGCTTATAACGAGATGGACGGTATCCCCGCCCATGCTAACAATTTTTTATTGAACCAGGTATTACGAAAAGAATGGGGCTTTAAGGGCTATGTATTCTCGGATTACGAGGGTGTAAAAATGCTGTATGGCTTCCAGAAAGTAGCTAAGGATGCCACTGCCGCCGCCGAAATGGCCCTGAAAGCTGGAGTAGACCTTGAATCGCCTAAGCCTGATTCTTACCCGCATTTAATTGAACTGGTGAAAGCAGGTAAGATAAAAATGGCGCTGATCGATACTGCGGTCGCCCGCATTTTGACCGCCAAATTTAAGGCCGGTTTGTTTGAAAAACCTGTTGCTGATACGCTACAATTGAAAGCAAGGGTACATACTCCGGAGCATATCGCGTTAGCACAACAAATAGCCGAAGAATCCATTATCCTGCTAAAAAATGATAAACAGCTGTTGCCGCTGAATATGAATAAGATCAGGTCGCTGGCGGTTATCGGCCCAAATGCCAACCAGGTCGAATACGGTGACTATGCCCCAACGCGCGATAACCATTCAGGTACGACGGTATTGGATGGCATAAAACAGGTGGCGGGCGATAAGGTAAAAATAAATTATGCCAAAGGTTGCGACCTTTCGGCATTGGATAAAAGTGGTTTTGAGGAGGCTGTGAACGCCGCTAACCAAAGCGACGCGGTGGTCGTTGTATTAGGCACAACAAGCGTGGTATTTTCGGGTGTGGGATGGAACGGACACGCACCTGAGAACGAACCGAAAGACCCGTTTACCTGTGGCGAAGGTTATGATGTTACCAGCATCGACCCACAAGGGGTACAGCGCGAATTATTGCAGGCCGTATATAAAACCGGCAAACCTGTGATACTGGTGCTGGTACATGGCCGCCCGTGGAGCATCAGTTGGGAAAAAGAAAATATCCCTGCTATACTCGAAGCCTGGTATCCCGGCGAAAAAGGTGGGCTGGCGGTGGCTAATATCCTGTTCGGTAAAGTTAACCCATCAGGCAGACTGAATGTTTCCATACCGCAGTCGACAGGGCATATCCCGGTGTTTTATAATGCCACGAATACCAATAGGGGATTTTATCACAATCCCGGCACGCCTGATAAACCGGGGCAGGATTATGTTTTTTCGTCGCCTGCGCCATTGTTCCCTTTTGGTTTTGGGTTGAGTTATACCACGTTCGCCTATTCGAATATGAAGGTTTCCGATGATCACCTTTGGGGAAACGGAACATTGCAAGTTAGTATCGATGTAAAAAACACAGGCAAAGTTGCAGGGAAAGAAGTGGTGCAAATGTACCTCGGCAATAAAGTAAATTCCGTTACAACACCTGTTATGGCTTTAAAGGGTTTTGATAAAATAGCATTGGAGCCGGGCGAAAAAAAGACAGTAAAATTTACAGTAATGCCCGATGATATTGCCATATGGAATACCGAAATGCAACACGTTACGGAATCGGGCAAATTTGATATAATGATAGGCCGCTCCGCAGAGGATGTGGTATCGAAGATGACCGTTGATTTTAATTGAATTTAGTATGCGTAATATCTTGTTCATAAAGCTGTTGATATTGATGATATGTTTCGGCCTTTTTACTAACGCATATGCTCAATCCTATACCAAATACGTAAATCCATTCATCGGCACAACCGCTACCGGGCATACTTTTCCGGGCGCTACGGTACCATTCGGTATGGTACAGTTAAGCCCTGAAACAGGCAATTTCGGATGGGACTATTGCTCTGGATACCGGTATGAAGACAGCACCATAACCGGCTTCGCGCATACGCATTTGAGCGGCACTGGTGGTATCGATCTGGGCGATGTATTGTTTTTCCCGTTCCAGGGTAAAACGCCGCAGCATTTTGTGAGTAAATTCTCGCATGCTAATGAAAAAGCATCGCCGGGGTATTATGCTGTTATACTTGACAATGATGGCATAAAAGCGGAACTCACCGCATCACCGCATACAGGATTGCACCGTTATACATTCAATGGCAAAGCACAGCCCCATATTCTGGTTGATATACAAAGCATGCTGGTTGATAGCAAAGAAGATTTGGAAGCGCATCTGTTGGCAGGGAGCATCAATATTATCGATCATCAAACCATTACAGGCTATACTTCTACAACCGAATGGGTGGAACGTAAAATGTTTTTCATTGCCAAATTCAAAAAGCCTTTTACTGGTTATCATTTTATCGATGGTAAAAATAGAAGGCGTTTAGTGCTTGATTTTGATGGCAAACAGGTTGAAGCTAAAGTAGCCATATCGGCAGTAAGTATTGCGGGAGCGAAGCTCAATCTATCCGAAACTATAAATAGATCATTCGAAACTGTTAGGGCTGAAGCTGTAAAATCATGGGGTAATTGGCTAGGAAAGATCAAAGCAAAAGGCACCGATGATGAACTCACCAACCTTTATACCGACATATACCACCTATTCATCCAACCCAATAATATTGCTGATCTGGATGGCAAATACCGCGGGCCGGATGGTAAGGTGCATCAATCAACTGATAAGGTGTTTTATTCTACCTTTTCTTTGTGGGATACTTTCCGCGCGGCGCATCCCATGTACACCATACTCTGTCCGGAACGCGACGGCCAAATGGTGGAAAGCATGCTGCAACATTTTGATATAGCCCACGCGTTGCCTATATGGACGCTGTGGGGCAAGGAAAGTTATGCCATGATAGCCAACCATTCAGTACCCGTAATAGTTGATGCCAACTTAAAAGGCATAAAAGGATTTGATAGGGAAAAGGCATTTGCCGCCATAAAGCATACGCTCACTCATAATGTAAATCCTAAATACAATTGGAACCTATATATGCACTACGGCTATCTACCATCTGATACTGTGCATCGTGAGGCCGTGTCACGAACACTGGAGGCTGCGTATGACGATTGGTGCGCCGCGCAGTTAGCCAAAGCATTGCATAAGCAGGCCGATTATGGTTATTTCTATAAACGTTCGCAGTTTTACAGGAACGTGTTCGATAAGTCGACCAATCTTATGCGCGGCAAACTGGAGAACGGCAACTGGGTGAAGCCATTCGCCAATCTCGATAGCGGGCAATTGGCCATTGGCGGCGATTATACCGAAGGCAACGCCTGGCAATACGTGTGGCAGGTACAGCACGATATTCCCGGCCTGATAAAGTTGATGGGCGGCAACAAGGCCTTTTCGGCTAAACTTGATTCTCTATTTACGCTCGATTCAAAAACTTTTGGCAAAGGCTCAACGCTTGATGTTACCGGGTTGATCGGCCAGTATGCACACGGTAACGAGCCGGTGCATCACGTGGCTTACCTGTACACCATGGCCGGAAACCCAGCCGCCACTCAAATGCGGGTAAGGCAGGTGCATGAGCAATTCTACCAAAATAAGCCTGATGGCTTGTCGGGCAATGATGATTGCGGGCAGATGTCGGCATGGGATATTTTTACCACTATGGGATTTTACCCGGTTAATCCGGCCAGCGGCAGGTTTATTTTCGGGGCGCCGCAGATACGGGAAATGTCTATCAGTTTACCAGCAGGTAAACAGTTTGTGATACAGGCCAAAGATCTGTCTAAAGCCAATAAATATGTGCAGAGCATTAGTCTTAATGGTAAGGTATACGATAAGCCCTACATCACTTACACTGATATTATGAATGGTGGAAGCCTGGTCTTTGTCATGACGGATAAACCGGCTGCGCCAAAATTTTAACTTCCATGTAAATGCTGCGTGGTAGCCTGTCGCGCTCCGTTTACTCACCCCGACTACGCTACGCTGGTCGGCCCTCTCTCTTCGCCTACGGCGGAAAGAGGGCGAAAAAGTTAAAAGCGATTTCCTTATGTTTACTCCTAAAAAAACTAAAAAAATCGCTAATTTTATGCTTTGTAAACCACTATTACAACAGGGGAATTTTTATGCGGTTATTAAGGCTGTTGATATTAATTGAGCTGATACTTTGTTTTAATA